>OGQV01000009.1_pt1 | contig 269443 bp, 221 predicted proteins | sample 1553311 | NCBI WGS metagenome assembly OGQV01 (sample SAMEA2579976, study PRJEB22360) | human gut metagenome
GCCTGTAGCTAGCGTTCATCCTGAGCCAGGATCAAACTCTTCATTGTAAAAGTATTGTTATTACCGGTATCGCTACCGGTGATTTTGCTCTGTTCAGGACGCTCGGTTTATTAAAAGTTCTCAAATTACCTATATATATAAGTTACTTGACGGTTCTTTCTTTATACCCAAGATTACTTCATTCAAATGCAGTAACCTTGCTCTTGTACTACTTGTATTGTTTATGTAAATTATTCAAAGATCGCTTCTTTTTGAATCGCTTTTTCTTTTCAGAAAGCGGATGCAAAGGTAAGAACTTTTAAGCATATCCTCCAAATATTTTCGGAAGTTTTTTTTCTTTTTTCTTTTTCTCGTCGTCTCTCTTTGCGAAAGGGAGATAAAAGAGGAAAGAAAAAGAAGTTCTTAACAACACCGGTTTCTTAATCAGTAAATCAATCAGCGATTGCATTCCTTTCGGAAAGCGGGTGCAAAGGTAAGAACTTTAACACATATCTTCCAAATGTTTTCGGAAGTTTTTTTTCTTTTTTCTTTTCGACTGCCGTATTCTTGGTTGGAATTAGGGCAAAAGGAAAGAAAAACGTTAGGGTTCTTACACCGTTTCTGTCAGAATGTCAATTGCAAGGCTTACCGTCTCTTGGAAAGCGGGTGCAAAAGTAGCGCATATATCTATTCAATCCAAATATATCTACCGTTTTTTCACAGGTTTTTTGAAACAATTTTGTAACTGCTTGATTGATAAGGATGTTGTAGAACATATTTTTAAGAAGGAACGTGGACGGGCACGGAAGGGTACACATTATATATATACATACGCGCGAGGCAGGAGAAAAGGATACGAAGGAGATTCAAACATTGTTGCAGCCAGAGACTCTACAAAGCTAATTCGGTACAAACTCGGTGTTAACTCGGTACAAATTCGGTTGAAGAGATGATTTTTATAGTTTAAACCGAATTTGATACGGAGAAAAAAGATATTTAGCAAGGAGAAAACTGGAAGGAAGAGAAAAGAGAAAAAGTAAGAAAGAAGTAAGAGATGAAAAAGAAAAGAGAAAAACGAAAGGCTTCCACCAATTAAAATTGGAGCCATTACATCCTTCTCACATATCCCCAAATAGCCTATTTGAATAATAGGAATTTCTACATGGTATTAAAAAGTCCTTTTTTAAAACTCAAAAACAATGGCACAATGTTTCGTCATAAACCCGCATTTTTCCAACGTTATTCGCGAAACAATATTATCAGCAGCACAACCCGCAATGGGAGTATATCCCGCTTTCAAGCATGTTTCCTTCAGATGTGAAATAATGACCGTAGCATACCCTTGCCTGCGAAATGCCGGATTCACCCACATTCCTACATCAAAAATTTCTTTGTCCGGAAGGACACGAATAAGATACCCGCATCCCAGAAGTGTCCCATCCTTTTCGTACATAAGCATCATCCGGTGCGAAACAGTGTAATTCAATTCTTCGGGAGACTCATACAAATCACTGTCATAGGTGAGCAATAACGGAATATCTATTTCTTTTGCTTTATGGACAGTGACTCCCTCAGGCAAAGATACCACTATTTCTTCCGTGAAGAAACGGAACAAATAACCACCTATTTTACTGGACTGGCCAAATGCATGACAGCAAGCCATAAATAAATCATCGAAAGACTTACAGAAAGCACTCTTTATCTGAAACTCTTTCAGTACCCTCCCGAATATTTCTTCTTTCCGGAAAAGCAACTTATCAAGCAAATAAAACTCTACCAAATCGCCTTCTTCCGACTGGATGAAATATCCTATTCTTTTCCCATCTTGTTCGATGCAAAAACAAGCCCCTTTTGCTACAAGCCACTCGCAATGCAATTCCTGAGGATAACGCAAAGAGTCCAGATACTGATTTCTAAGATTCAGAAGGGATGCCAGTGATACAGCTTTAAATTCAATCATAATTCCGTTTTTGCTAAAGATACGAAAACTTTCCGGATATGAAACATCACTTTACCAAATCGATATAATCTCCATATCCTTCTGCCTTCATTTTATCTTTAGGAATGAAGCGCAACGAAGCACTGTTGATGCAATAGCGTAAACCGCCTTTATCTGCCGGACCGTCTGTAAAGACATGTCCTAAATGGGCATCACCTGCAGCACTCCTAACCTCTGTACGCACCATGCCATGAGATGTATCTATTTTCTCTTGAATAAGTTTACGGTCAATCGGCTTTGAGAAACTGGGCCAACCACAACCGGAATCAAACTTATCGGTTGAAACAAACAAAGGCTCACCCGTAGTGATGTCTACATAAATGCCGGGACGGTGTTCATCCCAATAATCATTATGAAAAGCGGACTCGGTTGCATTCTTTTGGGTCACGGCATATTGTTCCGGAGTAAGTTTGGAACGTAAGGCCGCATCATCCGGTTTACTATAAACAGGGGCAGATTTCTTCGGCATTTTAGCCTTACGCGCCAAGTCGAATAACTCAGGATGGATATGACAATACCCACCCGGATTCTTATCCAGATAATCCTGATGATATTCTTCTGCCGGATAAAAGTTCTCCAAAGGCTTTATTTCTACTGCCAACGGACGGGTATAGGTTGCAGCCAAACGGTGTACCGTTTCCTGAATGACCGATAAATCTTCCGGATCGGTGTAATAGATGCCTGTACGATATTGAGTACCCCTATCGTTACCTTGCTTGTTTACGCTGGTAGGGTCTATGGTTTTGAAATAAAGATCTATAAGAAAAGCCTGGTCCACTTTCACAGGATCATACTGTACCTTCACGGTTTCTGCAAAATCCGTAGTTCCGGAACAGACCTGTTTATAAGTCGGATTGGCAATATTGCCGTTTGCATAACCTACTTGCGTTGTCTCTACGCCATCAATCAGCTTCAGGAAGTGTTCGGTTCCCCAAAAACAGCCTCCTGCCAAATAAATTTCCTTAGTCGATTTCATATCTTCTTTCTTTTCTGTCTGCCCAGCGCGGTTATTGGCACAAGCCAGACAACTCGTTAACAATATAAAAACAAATATGAGTTGTTTCATATCTTCAGCTCTCCAACAAATCTTATGTTATTGATATATTTAGTATATAACAATCAAACTGGTAGGATAGTTGAACGCAGGAGACTACAAAATCACATTACCCGTATTCTCTTCTATAAGAGAGGTACGATCCGGCTCATAATTTATTTCTGCCTTACGGGCCTGCGAATGCTGAAACTGCCGGGCCACTTTAAACTCCTTTCCTTCTTTCAGTAACAAAGAGCCTGTTTGTTTGAACCAGAAGCTTACATTGGCATCTATGCATTGGCGGCGAATCTCCAAAACCCAATCATAATCGCATACACGGGCCTCCCGACCAGATTCTCCTCCGGCCACAACCTGCTCAACCCATTCACCTAACTCTCCCCTGAAATCTATCCGACTGAGAAGAGGTTCGCAAATAATGATTTTATGCTTTATGGGAGCTGCCTTATAAATAGGCAAGCGATAGTCAATCCGATCCTGATTTTCCATCGTACAACAGATCGTTACATTATCATATCCTTCTCCCCAATCAGGAGGTAAACAATCCTTCAGCCGGTCAATGCGTTTAGTGATAAAAAGGAAATGAAGATCTTGCCTCAACCGCATCATCTCCCATGCTTCAGGACGCCATGCATCAGCATCTTCCACCAGAAAATCAGAAGTAAAACAAGTATAGACCAAATTACCGGAAGGTATCTTATAAGTTTTGTTTTTCCTCTGTTGTATAGGCAGATTGAACTTTTCTGTCTTTGTAATAACAGAACTATCTTTACCATATTTACCATCCGTACGATAAACATAGCAATGCTGACACCCTGTACTAAACTTATGACAGCCGTGCCAAGGATTCCACATCGACGTCTTTACACCTATTCGTAACATCTGCTTTTACCACTTTTTTCATATTCTACTCGTGTGCCGTCGCCCGTGGAATACTGTTTTAAAGAGTTTTCACGAGATTGAATCACAATATACACCATCGCTTCACCAGAGGAATTGGACATTCCTCTCACTCCTTTAGGTGCAACACGCACAACACTTCCCTCAGATATGGGAAAGCAGTCATCATCTACTTGAAAGAAACCGGAACCTCGCAATATGATATAAGTTTCTTCATTCTGTTCATGCACATGGAAATAGGACAAAAAAGCCTTACCCTCTATAATTCGTCCACTCACTGAGTGCACTAAAGTATGCTTCATCAGTTCATTCATACTGCCTATATTGACTGCGGTATAATTTTCATTTTCTGATAAAATGTTTATTGTCTCCATAGCTCTATGCTTTTATTGTTACTTTCACAAAAGTATGCAAAGAAATCGTATCTTTGAGACGGAATAAGATGAAAAAGGAAAAAGTCATGAATATTGAGGAATATCGGGAGTATTGTTTAAGTATCAAAGGGGTAACAGAGAGTTTTCCCTTTGATGAGCATACACTTGCCTATAAAATTATGGATAAGATGTTTACTTTTGCCCCATTGAATCCTAAAGAGGGACGTTTCTGGGCAGATACGAAATGCGACACCGTCAGATCGACAGAACTGATGGAGCAATATAACGGTATTTCATTCGGCCCCTACTCCGATAAGAAATACTGGATTACCATCTATCTGGAAAGTGATGTGCCGGACAGTCTTATAAAGGAATTAATCAATCATTCCATAGAAGAAGTGGTTAAGAAACTGCCTAAGAAGAAGCAGGAAGAATATTATGCCACATTAAGATAATGTAAAAGATCAGATATGTTTGTTCCAATCCCGATTCCTCAAATAAAAATAGGAAAGAAGCAGCAACATACCTCCATAAATATACTCGCTGGTCCAGGCTACGGCCACATCTACCTTGAAGTACATAACCATGACGACAACATAAACGACATAGACGGCAATCGTCATCAACATGATTCTCATGGACTGGTTCGTGTTTCCTGTTCCTGAAACCGCATTGAACAGAACCAAGCCGGGAGCTGAAAGAAAATATCCCACCAACATGACGTAGGTAGTAGGTAAAGCTGCCTGCACCAGATCCTCATTGTTTGTATAAATCTGCAACAGGGCAGTTGGGAATAAGGCGGACAGGAGCAAGAACGGGATACCAATCAGATAAGTCAGCTTTATCACCCGCCTGCATACAAGGCGGATTTCACTTTTATCTTTGCCACTTCCCAAGAGATTACTAACCATAGAACTGGCCGTATCGGCAAATGCAAATATCACCATAAAGAAGCAGGTGTTAATGCTGCGCATAATATTGGCTATCGCCAGAGAACGCTCACCCAAATGTTCCATCGCGATGAAAAACAAAAACCATTGCGATGGAAATAATATGGATTGGAGCATCGTCCAACAAGAAATACTCCAAATCCGTTTGAACTCCGACAGCCGGAAAGCGAACCGCTGAAACAAGGCATATTTCTTTTTGTCCACCTTCAACCAGGTATATACTACGTAAAACAACAAAGACACTAATTCCGCCAGTGATGAACCAATAGCTGCCCCCGCAATGCCTAGTGCTGGAAAACCGAACTTTCCGAATATAAGAATATAATTGAAAACAACGTTACTGAGCACCATAACGACAGAGTTAAGAGTCAGCGTGCGTGTTTCGGTAATACCGATGTAGAAAGCGCGAAACAGGATAGCGATAAAAGAGAAGAAAAGCCCGTATCTTCTCCACTCCAGATAAGAAGCTGCGGCAGCATAAACCTGATCGGAAGATATCAGTCGGCCGAGAATATGCGTTGTGATATAGTCGCACAAGAAAAACATGACAGTGGCCAATGCCAACAGGAAAAAGGCACCTTGCATGAATATTCCGCCAATTTCACCATACTTCTGTTCGCCATTTCTACGCGCTATCAGTATTTGAGCCCCAATGCTAAATCCAAACCCAAGCATATAAATAGCCATATAGAGCACACCCGCCAGTGCTGATGCTCCCAACTCCACTTCGCCTACATGACCCAGGAATGACGTATCCGTAACATTTATCATGTGTTCCATCAGCAAACTGATGAGAATGGGATACGCAATTAACCAGATTTGCTTATAGCTGAAATTCATATATATAAGGGCGGATTACCGTCTGTCTTTTCCCGTTATTTTGCCACCGTAGTGGCAAGTTATTGCCATCGTATTGGCAAGACTTTGCCATAAGCATGGCAAGACCTTGTCACTACGGTGGCAAAAGCGTGCCAAGCCTATGGCAATATATTGGCACACTTATGGCAAAAAGTTCAGAGGATATCCCCCTTTGTGGAGCATATCCTCTGTTGATATCAGAAACCAAACTTTTCGAGCTTCATGGAAGCCAATCCCTGTATTTTGGGAACCAACGTCACAAAATGTTCCGCTTTCTCATGGGCGGACAATGATTCTGCATCCTGCCATGTTTCGCAAATCATCAGGACATCATTACGGGTAGCGCTTTCAAAAACATCATAGGCAATGCAGCCTTTGTCTTTCAAAGAAGAAGCTACCAACTCTTTTGCAGCTTCCAACACCGCAGCACGGTTACTTTCGCTTACTTGAATAAAAACATTCAGTCTAATCATATTTGTAGAATTTTAAAAGTACGCTGCAAATGTAAACAGAAAAGTCGGAACTCTGATTCACTTGTCTGCATAAATACCGATGCGGTTGCCTTCCGAATCGGCAAATACTGCAAAATAACCTTTGCCATCGGCCTCTATCTTCGTGCAGGGAATGAGCACTTTCCCGCCCTTCTGCAACACACGTTCAAGGGTAGTTGCTATGTTATCCGTATTGAAATGGATAAGTACCCCCTTCTCAGAAGGCTGAAAATCGGGCAGGAGGTCAAAAGATTGTGAGATGGCTCCTACAGTCTCACCGTCTTCGGTGAAGCATGCCATCTTCTCCTGTTCACACTCAAAGACCGGAAGTTTCATGTTCAGCACGGTCTCATAAAAATCTACAGCCCGACGGAAGTCTGTAGCCGGAATCTCAAAAAATGCAATCAACTTTTTCATTTTGGTTTCTTTTTTAGGGGTTATTACTATGCCTTTGCAAAGACAGGACAAAAGTAGGGCAAGAGGGGAAACCTCCATAGAAGAAAACGGACATCTTTAGAGAGTGGAGAAATAATCGGAGACGGGAGCGCATACAGATAAGTATTCTACAGGGGTGTAACCGGAGAAGAGTTTAAACTCTTTAATCATGTGCGACTGGTCGGAGAAGCCACATTCATAGGCCACTTGCGCAAAAGGTGAACCGGGATTCTGTTGCAAAACGTATAAGGCGCGCTGCATACGCACGATACGGAGAAAATCTTTTGGGGTGGTACCGATATAATCGGTAAAGACACGGCCGAACTGCTTGGTGCTGAGACAAGCTACATCGGAAAGTTGCAAGGTGTTTACCTGCGGATGAAGATTGATTTCGTCCAGAACAGTCGATAACCGTTTCAGATTATATTCGGAACCGGAGGCCAGGCGACGAAAAAAGAATTGTTCAATCAGCCGGATGCACTGGTCGTTATCCGGAGTATCTGTTATCCGGCAGGATAAATCGGAGAGTTCCCTGTCTTCCACTTCATCCGTGGAAACATTCTGTCCGTTGAAAAGATGCAGGGGAATCTGCAGAAAGACTTTTGCCGCGTATGGCTGAAAGACGACCGTTATCATTTCTATAACTCCTGTCGACACGACATCGGAGAAACCGAAAGACTGGCCGCTAATAAAGGATTGCGGTTGCAACCGCGACTCTTGCAGGCACATCAAGCGTTTGCCTTTATGAAATATCAGTTGCACGCAGCCGACGGGCAAGGTACGTTCCGATACCGGCATAGCGGCATCATCCCGCAATATCCAGTAGTAACGGATATAAGGAGACAATGCAGGAGCTGGTTTTACGATACGGAAAGTTTGCATAGTGCAAATATACGGGATTTGATTATTGCGGCAAAGGTAGGCAAAGGGTTTTAGGGGGAATAGTAAAAAAGGGACATTATTTATAAGATCTGCCTGTTTACAGTAAAATGGAGTATCGCCAACTGCAAAATTTGCAGTTGAAAATAAGCAAACGACTGAAAATATCAACGAAAGAAAAAGAAACAGAGCCCCCCATAACAACTTTTTTGTACTTTTGCCCTATCACGACCTGTAAACGCATAAAAACAATGAATGTCAAGATAGAGGCAAGCTGGCAAAAACGCCTGCAAGAAGAATTCGACAAACCTTACTTTGAAAGGTTAGTGACCTTCGTAAAAAGTGAATATGGACGGACAAATGTTCTTCCACCTGGTCATCTTATCTTCCATGTATTTAATTCGTGCCCTTTTGAGAATGTAAAAATCGTCATCTTAGGACAAGATCCTTATCCTAACCCCGGACAATATTACGGAATATGCTTTTCTGTCCCCGAAGGAGTTGCTATTCCCGGTTCATTAAGTAACATATTCAAAGAAATACATCAGGACTTAGGCAAGCCAATCCCGACTTCCGGTAATCTGGACCGTTGGGTAGCTCAAGGTGTTTTTCCTATGAACTCCGTCCTCACAGTACGTGCTCACGAAACAGGTTCGCACCGAAATATGGGTTGGGAAACATTTACTGACGCAGTTATCAAGAAATTAAGTGACGAACGGGAAAATTTGGTATTTATGCTTTGGGGATCGTATGCCAAAGAAAAGGCGACTTTAATTAATCCTGAAAAACATCTTGTGCTGACCACAGTCCATCCTTCTCCCCGATCTGCCGATTATGGTTTCTTCGGCTGCAAACACTTCAGCAAGGCCAATGAGTTTCTGAGAAGCAGAGGGATTCAAGAAATAGATTGGTAATCCGGTAAAGTGTTTTTAACCTAACTATTTATTATTCACCCCATACCCGAACAAAGCGAAGTCTCCGAAACAGGGATCATCCGGAAATACTTCCGCCAATGCGGCAGTTATCCTTTGTGCGTTCTTCAAAGAAAAGGTTTCCGTCTCGGTCAGTTCCAGCAAGCGGGCTACACGGCAGACGTGTGTATCCAAAGGAATAATCAATTCCCGGCAATCAAAACTGTCCCAAATACCGAAATCAACTTCCGGTCCTCTCCGTATCATCCAGCGCAAGAACATATTCAGTTTCTTCTGCGGACTTTTGGACGAAACTTCCAGAAACCGGCAAAGCTTCTCCATCGGTTTTCCCGGATATACCAGCAATGCATCTTCCAGACTGTCATAACCCGAATAAGCCGTATGCAGGCGTTCAAAATAAGAATGGAAGTCCGCATACGAAAGCATCCGGTAAAAACTACGCCGCTCTTCCACAGGGAAATCCTTCTCCCACCGACGCGAAAGAACATATTGATAAGGAGACGCCCCCATGCACGTATGCAATTCTTCTGCTTTCCTCAGAATCTGCCTGCGGTTGCCAAAACTCATGATGGCGGTCAGCAGTCCGCTGATTTCTATATCCTGCTTCAGCGTATAGCGATGGGGAAACTGTACCGGGTCATTCTGAATAAAATCGGCACAATGATAGGTCGCAGCCCACTCTTGTAGTTTCTTTTTTATATCTTTGGTCATTTCTTTAAGATCAGGAGGGTGCAAAGATAATGCAAATCGAATGCAGAACTTTCATGCTTGCATGAAAAAGTTATGCTGAGATGCCGCTTATCTTATTCCAAAGATATTGGATTTATAGCAACTTTGGACAAGTCCCCTATTCTATTTCCCCTTATTTTTGCATCGTGAAATTCAATAAAGAACCTATGGAACATAGCAAGAAGACAACACGTGAAGAGTATCAGAAGTGTGTAAATGCAGTGGTAGACTACATCAATCTCCATCTTGGAGAAGAGATAGATTTGAAATCGTTGGCCAAGATTTCTCATTTCTCTCCGTTCTACTTCCACCGCATCATGAAAGCATTTCTGGGTGAGCCCATCGGGACGTTCATAGTTCGGACACGAACTGAAGCTGCCGCCCGCCTGTTGCGCTATTCGGATTTGCCGATAACGGACATCGCTTATCGCATCGGGTATTCCTCACCGTCATCGCTGTCGAAAGTATTCAAACAGTTCTACGGAATTTCACCTAATGAGTATCGTAACAATAAAAACTTTGTAATTATGAAACCAGCAATTATCAGACCCGATTTAGAGTTAAAGAAAGAAATAAGAGAAGTGCCCGCCAGAAATGTGATTTATATCCGCTTGTTCGGAGATTATAAACTGAATGATTACGGTGGCACATGGATGCGTTTGTTCCAGTTCATCAAGGAGGAAAAGCTGCCGATGGGCGATATGTCTCCGTACTGCATCTATCATGATGATCCGAAGGTGACGCCTGCCGATAAATTGCGCACTGACGTTTGTATGGTGATGCCTATCGCCGTAACTCCGAAAGGTGATATCGGCTTCAAGCAATTGCCAGTCGGACGCTATGCGGTGTTTACCTATAAAGGCTCTTATGAACATCTGCAAAGCGTATACGACACGATTTACGGTAAGTTTATCCCTGAAATGGAATGTACGTTGAGAGATGAATCGAGCGCAGAACGCTATTTGAATGATCCGTGCGAGACAAAACCGGAGGAGTTGTTGACGGAGATTTATATTCCGGTGGAATAAGAGTCCGCCAGACTGAGTGTAGTCGGGGGATCCCTTTCATAAGGGCAAAAGAGGAGATCCTTCGACAAGCTCAGGATGACGGAAATAAATGGTAATAAAATCAATTTTCTTATTCTCTTTTCATCGGTACATATCTCAACCCATTCGTCACTTGCGGCTCCTTCACTTCCTTAAAGCCCAGACTTCTGTAGAAAGGAACAGCATACGAAGATGAATTCACCGTCATTCCGGGTACGGGATTATCTGCAATAAGGGCGTCAAACAGTTTCCGTCCTATGCCTTTCCGGTGATATTCTTCCTTGATAAAGAAGAGAGAAATATGTCCTCCGTGGTTCTTCGTAGCCAGCACTCCCACCAGATTATCTTCATCGAACGCGCCATAAATGACCAGCCCGTTCACCACTGCTTTATCATTGACAAAGCTTTTGAAACTTTCCAGCCCCTGTTCGTCAAAATCGTCTTTGCCACACTGAAGGTACACTTCCAATGAAAGTGTTGCGGCATTCTCATATTCAGGCAGTTCTAATCTTCGGATAATTGTCATAGGAATCTAATATTACGGTAAATCACAAAGATATTGAATTTATGTATTGATTGCCCAAATATCCCGATTATTTCGTCCGGAAACACTACATTTGCAGAAATAAGTGCATCTTAACTAATCCCCCTCTATTCTGATTATGGAAAAGCTTATCGATAAATTCCTTCCGGCAGATTATCACGATACATTCGTTATCAAGGCCAGCAAACCTGCGGAACAGATTGTTCCTAAGGAACTAATCAAGAAAATATTCAATCACTCTCCGGCATGGCTTAGTTTCCTTTACAAAGTCAGAAATATCCTGGTGAAGCCTTTCGGTATCGAAGGCGGAGACATCCTGATATCGGAAGATTATATAATAGAAGATACAGAGAACGAAGCCATCATGAGGAAGGACGACAAGCATCTGTTGTTTTATGTTTCCATTGCCAAGATAGGAAATAACCTGATAGACGTGACGACGGTGGTTCAGTATCACAATGCGTTAGGAAAGGTTTACTTCTTTTTTATCAAGCCTTTCCACAAGATTATTGTGCCGCGGGTGGTGAAGGAAATAATTTAAAACTGATAAGGAATGAACTAAATGCAATGGCTAATTCCTTTCTTAGGCATTCCTATGCTTTTTCCCTTCCAACGGTTAGCCTTTTCCATCCGAACGTTTATTCTTTCCACCGTGGAGTTTCTTTCTTTCCACCATGGTGGAAAGAAAGTTTCCCCGTGATGGAAAGCAACTTTCTCCATGGTGGAAAGAATAAGTACCTACTACTATTTTCCTTAACCGTCGCAGCGAAAAGGGATAAAAGTGGCGATGCGGCGGCTTAACCTCTGAAACTTAATATTATTTATGCGGATCAGGAGTTGGATTGTGTTCATAATCCTACAAAAGTGAATCAAACCTACCTTATATAATACTCAATCCGTAGCTGCTGATTTCATCAAAATCATCCTCAGTATATGAGTTCTTCTGGCGGATATCCTGTACTATCTTCATAAACTTTTCGGTTTTCGACAAGAAATCCTTGAATTTCTCTGTCTGCTCCTCATGCCCTTTCACGGCAGGCAGTTTCTCGGCTGCATCCAGTTGCAGTCTCAGTTCCACAATCTTCAGGTCCAGACGGACTTTATCTTCCACATGCTTGCGGGCATAAATTTGGTTGATAATACTCTGCATTGTCAGACTCATCTTTTTCATTGCAATAATCTGCTCTTTCACCGGATTCTCCGCCAGCAAGACTTGCTGGGCCTGCGCAACGATAGGACTCAGAATATCAAATATGTTCTGCTTGCATTCGGACATCTCCACACTCAGCTCATAATTGTCATTCAGCAAATCCGCTATTCCTTCCGTCTTCTTCTCTTTCAGCAGAGACAGGTATTTATTAAAATTAGCATAGAACTGCCCCCTTGACTGGAAAAGTTCGGTATAATTCTGTATCAGGTTCTGCCGTACATCGTCGCCAAAGTAGTCACCCGGCTGTATCACCGCCGCAGAATCTTTCTTAGAAATGACAGGAGACATGATATGCGAAAACATCTGTACCTTAGCCTGCTGTTCCATATACCCCAGAACCGCATTTACGTCTCTCTCTTTCACCAAATTCTTCAACAGAGCCAATGAAGTATCATAATATTTCACCACTTGCCCTGCATCTGCAATCTCTTCGGGGGTATAGTTCACCGCCTCCTTCTTACTGCCCGTACAGGACACCAACATAACAACGCTTACAAATGCGCCCAAGACTAACAATTTCTTTCTCATAGAATTTTTCATTTTAATTTCAGTTTCGTAAACACTCAACTTATTAGTTGACAAGGGGGATAGACCTTGAAACTCCGTTTCTAAAGAGGGCATGACAACCTCCCTCGTCAAGCCGTCTCCGCTCTCCTTATAAACTAAGAACACAGCCGGCGTTGAGCTTATAACAATATAAAAGCGATTTTGCTCTCGATTATGGATTTTTTCACCTTTGTATTTTGTACTTTTGCAGCGGATTTCAGAATCCTGTATGAAAATTTGAATTGGAACCATGAACAACATAAAAGGTTACATATACGCGGCAGCTTCTTCCTCCACATTCGGATTAGCCCCTTTTTTCACTATATCCTTATTAGCTTCAGGCTTTTCCTCTTTCGAAGTGCTTGCTTACCGTTGGGGAATCGCTTCACTCACCCTGGGAATATTCGGTGTACTATTAAGAGAAACTTTCCGTATCAGCCGGAAAGATTGGGGAACCATATTTGTATTGAGCCTGCTCCGGGCAGCAACTTCACTAAGCCTCGTCATAGCTTACCAACACATCGCCAGCGGAGTGGCATCCACCATTCACTTCATGTATCCGCTGGCCGTTGCCCTCGCCATGATATTCTTCTTCCGGGAAAAGAAATCATTCTCCATTCTGTTTGCCGTACTGGTTTCGCTGGCGGGTGCGGCATTGTTATCATCGGGAGAGATAGACTTTAAAGGTGGAAATACAACAACAGGGCTGATTGCCGCCACGCTATCCGTATTCTTTTACGGCGGATATATCGTCGGAGTACGTAAGAGCCGTGCCATTCATATCCCATCTACCGCACTGACTTGTTACGTCATGGGGCTGGGCGCTTTATTCTTTATTATAGGAGGAAGTCTGACAGGCGGTATTCAGTTGGCAACAGGCGGACAAACATGGCTGAATATCTTCGGACTGGCACTACCGGCAACAGCTATTTCAAATATCACGCTCGTGAAAGCCATCAAGTACATCGGCCCTACACTGACTTCCATCTTCGGAGCCTTAGAACCTCTTACGGCGGTAGCTATCGGATGTCTGGTCTTCAAAGAAAGTTTCACTTCGGGCACTGGTCTGGGCATATTACTGATATTGACGGCGGTCACCGTCGTCATTATGCACGAGAAGAAAACAAGCTGATAAGAGTGATTACTTACTCTTTTTATAATCGGTGATAAAGCCTTCCATCATCCACTTCGCCAAAGCCTGGCGATTGGAACTGATAACGAAACGGCGTTGGTCGAAAGTATTCTGAATATTTCCCAGTTCTACAAAAACCCCGGCAGGAGTAGAATTAGCCAACACATACAGGTTGCGCGGGCCTACTGTGCCCGTAAAGCCGCGATTAGGCTGATGTTTATCATACTTAGACTCAAAAGTATTCTTCATTGTAGTTGCCAGGCGCTTGCTGTTGGCACTGTTGGGGGCATGATAAAAGAACACATCCGTCTGATGTCGCTTGCTGCGGCTATCCACATGCAGGAAGATGGAACGGCAATAGGTATAGTTCTTGCGGTCTTTTCTATAAAGTTCATTGATTTTGATGCAACGCTGGCGAAGGCGAGCCACTTGGTTCAGAGGGATAGCATCTCCCATGCAGGTTTCGCGCTTACTATTATTAAGGTAGCGTTCGTCACGAATGCCGTCTTTGGCATCCTGAATAATGATATAAACCTTTGCCCCCTCTTCCATCAGATTACGGGCAAGACGCAGGGCGACATCATAAGCATATTCATCTTCATGGAGTTCAACGTTCCCTATCTTACCGATAGCACCGGGGTCGGGTCCTCCATGTCCGCTGACCACATAGAAGCAGGCACCCTTCAAACGGTTACCGGTCACCCGGACTTTAGCCAGTTCTTTTCCGAAAAGAGGTTCATGAATTGTTTTGCCGGAACCGGCAGCAGAGGCAGAAGAAGTAGATGAATTTGCAGCAGTTTCAGTTTTGGATTTCAGTGGCGGAAGCAGGTACTTCACCCCTAAGCGCAATTCCTGTTTTCCGCGTAACTGCTTTTTATTCAGTTCAAGGAACTCCAGATAGTAGGCTTTACCGGGACGCTTATTGCGTTGCAAGAAGGCCGAAATGCCTTCACCAGACCTCGGTGCAGCCCTTTCCTCCTGCGCCGAAGCGTGGAAAGGAGTGAGAAACAGGAAAGAAGATATAAACAACAAAAATAATATCCGAACCATAATTACCTGCTTTTAGCAAACATACTTCAACTGTTGCGGACAAAAATACAATTATTTTCCCTACTTTTGCGCCCATAAATGCGTTAATTGATAAGAAACTATAAAAATAGATAGCATTATGGCAAAACAATTAAAACCGGAGACACTCTGCGTACAAGCCGGATGGACTCCAAAGAAGGGTGAACCCCGCGTGCTCCCCATCTACCAAAGTACAACCTTCAAGTATGAAACCAGCGAGCAAATGGCACGCCTTTTCGACCTTGAAGAGAACGGCTACTTCTACACCCGCCTGCAAAACCCTACGAATGACGCCGTTGCCGCCAAGATAGCCGCCCTCGAAGGTGGTGTGGCCGCCATGCTGACATCCAGCGGACAATCTGCCAACTTCTACGCTATTTTTAATATCTGTCAGGCAGGCGACCACTTCGTCTGTTCATCCACCATCTACGGCGGAACCTTCAACCTCTTCGGTGTGACAATGAAGAAGTTGGGCATCGAAGTTACTTTCGTCAACCCGGACGCACCGGAAGAAGAAATTTCAGCCGCTTTCCGCCCGAACACCAAGGCACTGTTTGGTGAGACCATTTCCAACCCGACGTTGGAAGTGCTCGATATCGAAAAGTTCGCCCGCATCGCCCACAGCCACGGCGTGCCTTTGATTGTAGACAATACCTTCCCGACTCCTATTAATTGCCGCCCGTTCGAATGGGGTGCCGATATCGTGGTACATTCCACTACCAAATATATGGACGGCCACGCCACCAGCGTAGGCGGTGCCATCGTGGATAGCGGAAACTTCAATTGGGATGCCTATGCCGACAAATTCCCCGGATTGTGTACGCCCGACGAATCTTATCACGGCCTGACTTACACAAAAGCTTTCGGCAAAATGGCTTATATCACCAAAGCCACCGCACAGTTGATGCGTGACCTTGGCAGCATTCAGTCTCCGCAGAATGCATTCTTGCTGAATATCGGTCTTGAAACGCTCCACCTGCGTATGCCGCAACATTGCAAGAATGCACAGGCAGTTGCCGAATATCTTTCCAAAAACGATAAGGTGGCATGGGTTAATTACTGTGGCCTGCCCGGAGACAAATATCACGAACTGGCACAAAAGTATATGCCAAACGGTTCTTGCGGTGTTGTCACCTTCGGCTTGAAAGGAGGTCGCGAAGTAGCCATCAAATTTATGGACTCACTGAAACTGGCAGCTATCGTCACCCACGTAGCCGATGCCCGCACCTGCGTGCTGCACCCCGCCAGCCATACGCACCGTCAGCTTTCGGACGAACAATTGATGGAAGCCGGTGTACGTCCCGACCTGATCCGTTTCTCGGTTGGTATCGAGAATGCGGATGATATCATTGCAGATATTGAACAGGCGCTGAATGCATAATTTCAAGAAATGTTTATCAAGCAAAGAATATCCGAAAGAATTATATTATAATAAGTAAGGCGAAAGGTTGAAAAATCTTTCGCCTTACTAGTTTCTCCTCTCCATATTACATCCAAAGAAGTACAATTTAATAGTTTTTATCGCACACGCACTTACATTTTATCACATTTATTCCTACCTTTGCGCCCAAATTATAACTTTTAACTAACAACTCATAATCAACTACCATGGCTAAGATAACCAAAGAAGCTGCCTTGCTGTATCACTCACAAGGCAAACCAGGTAAGATAGAAGTAGTGCCCACCAAGCCCTACAGTACCCAAACCGACCTTTCACTTGCATACTCCCCCGGCGTGGCGGAACCATGTCTTGAAATAGAAAAGAACCCGCAAGACGCATACAAATATACAGCGAAGGGTAATCTGGTAGCTGTAATTTCCAACGGTACCGCAGTGCTCGGTCTGGGCGATATAGGCGCATTGAGCGGCAAACCCGTAATGGAAGGTAAAGGATTGCTTTTCAAGATTTACGCCGGTATCGACGTGTTCGACATCGAAGTGAACGAGAAAGACCCTGAGAAATTTATCCAGGCAGTCAAAGCCATCGCCCCTACTTTCGGTGGCATCAACCTGGAAGACATCAAAGCTCCCGAATGTTTCGAAATAGAACGCCGCCTGAAAGAAGAACTCGACATCCCCGTGATGCACGACGACCAACACGGTACAGCCATCATCTCCAGTGCCGGACTTGTGAACGCTTTGCAGGTAGCAGGCAAGAAGATTGAAGATGTGAAAATCGTTGTGAACGGTGCCGGTGCATCGGCCGTATCCTGCACGAAGCTGTACATTTCGCTGGGTGCCCGCCTGGAAAACATCGTGATGGTGGACAGCAAAGGCGTTATCAGCAAGACACGTACCGACCTCAACGAACAGAAGCGTTACTTCGCCACCGACCGTACCGACATCCATACTCTTGAAGAAGCCATCAAAGGCGCCGACGTATTCCTGGGATTATCCAAAGGAAACGTACTGTCACAAGACATGGTACGCAGCATGGCCCCGTCTCCTATCGTTTTCGCACTGGCCAATCCTACACCGGAAATCTCTTACGAAGATGCCATGGCAGCCCGCCCCGATGTACTGATGGCAACCGGACGTTCAGACTATCCGAATCAGATTAATAACGTAATCGGTTTCCCCTATATCTTCCGTGGCGCGCTCGATACTCAGGCAAAAGCCATCAACGAGGAAATGAAAATTGCCGCCGTACATGCCATTGCCAACCTGGCAAAACAGCCCGTACCCGATGTTGTGAACGAGGCTTATCATGTTAACAACTTCAGTTTCGGCCCCGAATACTTCATCCCGAAACCGGTTGACCCGCGTCTTATCACCGAAGTTTCCTGCGCCGTAGCACGTGCAGCCATGGAAAGTGGTGTAGCCCGTAAGAACATCGAAGACTGGGATGCTTACTGCGTACAGCTCCGCGAACTCATGGGTTACGAAAGCAAACTCACCCGCCAGCTTTACGACACTGCCCGTCGCAACCCGCAACGCGTGGTATTTGCCGAAGGTTCCCACCCCAATATGCTGAAAGCAGCCGTAGAAGCCAAAGCCGAAGGTATCTGCCATCCCATCGTTTTAGGTAACGACGAGACCATCGAGAAACTGGCAAAGGAACTCGACCTCAGCCTGGAAGGCATCGAAATCGTAAACCTGCGCCATCCGAACGAAGCAGCACGCCGCGAACGCTATGCCCGCATCCTTTCTGAAAAACGTGCCCGCCAGGGTGCCACCTACGAGGAAGCCAACGACAAGATGTTCGAACGCAACTACTTCGGTATGATGATGGTGGAAACAGGCGATGCGGATGCATTCATCACCGGTCTTTATACGAAGTACAGCAACACTATCAAGGTAGCCAAGGAAGTCATCGGCATACAGCCGCAATACAAACATTTCGGTACGATGCACATCCTGAACTCCAAGAAAGGTACGTATTTCCTTGCCGACACGCTAATCAACCGTCACCCCAATGCCGAAACATTGATTGACATTGCCAAACTGTCAGAGCACACCGTGCGTTTCTTCAACCATACCCCGGTAATGGCCATGCTGAGTTACTCCAACTTTGGCGCAGATACCGAAGGCAGTCCGGTAAGCGTACACGAAGCCGTAGAGTACATGCAGCAGAACTATCCCGACCTCGCCATCGACGGTGAGATGCAGGTGAACTTCGCCATGGACCGCAAGATGCGCGACGCCAAATATCCTTTCACCCGCTTGAAAGGCAAGGATGTGAACACCCTCGTATTCCCGAACCTGAGCTCTGCCAACTCCGCATACAAACTGTTGCAAGCCATGAATACGGAAATGGAGCTAATCGGCCCGATACAGATGGGACTGAACAAGCCTATCCACTTCACCGACTTCGAAAGTTCCGTGCGCGACATCGTAAATATCACCGCAGTAGCCGTTATCGATGCTATCGTGGACAAAAAGAAAGCAGGTAAATGAGACGTCCGTTATCGAAATCACAAAGTGTTTGCATTGTGCTTCTTTGGGCAGCACTTTGCTACATAGTTCTGACTACTGTCGAACGAATTGATGGTCCAGTCATCATGACGCTTATCATTTCGGCAGCGTTAGTATTTATTCCGGTAATAAAATCATTAAAGAGAGGATAAATAATATCTTTTTATTCCTTTTTGCGGTAGAAAACAATAAAAATGTTGTTTTCTACCGCATTTTCTTTATAAATTGTTTGTTTGTCTCATTTTTATGTGTACTTTTGCAACCGCAATAGAGAAAAAGGGAAACGAGATACGAGGAAACAAGTTACAAGGAATTCCCTACGGTAATGCAAATACCTTATCAACCAGACTCCTCGTCAACTTGTCAACTGAGCTCTTATCAACTGAAAAATAACCAATAAAAGAAATAGATTATGAATGCAGCTAAGGTATTAGAAGATTTGAAGAGACGGTTCCCCAACGAACCAGAGTATCATCAGGCAGTGGAAGAAGTACTTTCTACAATTGAAGAAGAGTACAACAAACACCCGGAGTTTGACAAAGTCAATCTGATTGAGCGTCTTTGCATCCCCGATCGTGTTTACCAGTTCCGCGTGACCTGGATGGACGATAAGGGTAACATTCAGACCAACATGGGTTACCGCGTTCAACACAACAACGCTATCGGCCCGTACAAAGGTGGTATCCGTTTCCACGCTTCTGTAAACCTTTCAATCCTGAAATTCCTTGCTTTCGAGCAGACTTTCAAAAACTCACTGACTACGCTGCCTATGGGTGGTGGTAAAGGTGGTTCCGACTTCTCTCCGCGCGGTAAATCCAATGCCGAAGTAATGCGTTTCGTACAGGCATTCATGCTGGAACTGTGGCGCCACATCGGTCCTGAGACTGACGTTCCTGCCGGTGATATCGGTGTAGGTGGTCGTGAAGTAGGTTTCATGTTCGGTATGTACAAGAAACTGACTCGTGAATTTACCGGTACATTCACTGGTAAAGGCCGCGAATTCGGTGGTTCACTGATTCGTCCGGAAGCTACCGGTTATGGTAACATCTACTTCTTGATGGAAATGCTGAAGACTAAGGGTACTGACCTGAAAGGCAAGACTTGCCTGATTTCAGGTTCCGGTAACGTAGCTCAATACACTGCTGAAAAAGTATTGGAACTGGGTGGTAAAGTACTCACTATGTCTGATTCTGACGGTTACGTTTACGACCCGGCAGGTATCGACCGCGAGAAACTGGACTACATCATGGAATTGAAGAACCTCTACCGTGGACGTATTCGCGAGTATGCAGAGCAATACCCGGGTGTGAAATATGTAGAAGGAGCTAAACCTTGGGGTGAAAAAGCTGACATCGCTCTGCCTTCCGCAACCCAGAACGAACTGAACGGCGACCACGCTCGCCAGTTAGTAGCAAACGGTGTAATGGCTGTTTCCGAAGGTGCTAACATGCCTTCTACTCCGGAAGCTATCAAAGTATTCCAGGATGCTAAGATTCTGTACGCTCCGGGCAAGGCAGCCAATGCAGGTGGTGTATCAGTATCCGGCTTGGAAATGACTCAGAACTCTATCAAACTGAGCTGGAGCTCTGAAGAGGTAGACGAGAAACTGAAGAGCATCATGAAGAACATTCACGAAGCCTGCGTACAGTATGGTACGGAAGCTGACGGTTATGTGAACTACGTGAAAGGTGCTAACGTTGCCGGATTCATGAAGGTGGCGAAAGCTATGATGGCACAAGGTATCGTGTAAGAAAGCTATAGTTGTTATATATTGGGAATCCCCTTCAAACTCGGTGTGAAGGGGATTCTCTTTTTCTCAGATTCTCTTCAAAATAATCTTAGGTAGTACGATTCTGACTTCACCCACATTATCATCTTGTTTTTTCCAGAATACGACAAAATTGACAGAGGCTTCATGCAAGCTATACCCTTTCTCCTGCCAATGCTTTATCACTGCATTAAACTTAGAAGAAAAACGTAAAATTTCAGTTCCATCACCATCTGTACATCCTTTATCTGTCAGTTGCAGGAAACTTCCGCTCCTTAATTTTTCAATTATATCCTGACGAAAAGGATAAAGAAAAAAGTCGAGCACAATATCCTTATGAGTTAACGAAAAATACAAATATCCCGGCATAGAGTACTCCTGAGTATCCATTTGGAAGTTTGCATATTCTTTAGGAATAAGATTCAAATAAGAATCATTTAGATGTATTGACAAATATTGTTTTGCACGAGTAATAGCTACATAAATCTCACGTAATCTACTCTCATAGTATTTACAGTCATCATTCAGTAATAGAAAAACATTTTCAAACTCTTTACCTTTTGCCTTATGAATAGTAGAAACATACACTTCACCTCCCTTATAAGAGTAAAAGTCTTCCAAGCTGGATTCAAACAGGAATACCTCCCAATCTGAGCGATATTTGCGATCTCTATAAAGAAACTCAAACTTTTCAATCATATTAGAACATATTTCCCATGAAGGAGTATCATAATAGTTTCTTCTTAATTCTCTTTTCGCTAATTCCCAACGTTCAGCTTCTATCAGACAAGCATCTACTGATAGCCCCAACAGGTCATTAAAATAGTGGATTTCATTCAAATCAGATAAACGGAAACCATCATTTGATTGAACCAGACGAACCGGCATACCTTTTTCTTGCAAAAGAAATGCAATCAGCATAGCATCTTCATTGGTCAAAGTTAGCACACATGTACTGCCTGTCAGAGAACTTTCACAAACATTCCGGACTAAAGGAAATGTCATTTTAGCAGATTTGTAATGTGTGATATGGATAATTCCGTCTTTCAAATCTCTGGAAACGACAGACGAATATTTCATCCTATCAGGTAACTGACTAATAAATAATCCAGCAAACAAAACCAAATTGTTTTTGCTGCGATAATTCATTAATAGTTCATAGGTATGCGCCTCATACTTATCAACAAGTTTTCGCATATAGCAAGAATCTGATCCTCGGAATCCATAAATATTTTGATCATCATCTCCCACCGCAATCACCCTAAGTTCTTCATTTTTCTGCATCAAAGCTTCTACTAACTCAAACTCCTGAGATGTCATATCTTGAGCCTCGTCCAGAACCAATACAGTTTTAGTAATCCGGTTACTTTCTACCTCTCCACTATTAATTTTTCCTACAGCATCGGATACCACAGACGCAGATCTTGCCAATGTTCCTTGGCGTCCTAATAAATCAAAGCAATAAGAATGGAATGTTTTTATCTCAATGTATCCCACAGCATTACCAATCAACTTATGCAATCTCTCTCTGAATTCATTAGCTGCCGCTCTAGAAAAAGTGAGCATAAGTAACTGTTCATGTTTCACATCCTCCATCAGCAACAATGATGCCAATTTATGGACAAGAACTTTCGTCTTTCCACTCCCAGGGCCGGCCAAAACCACAATATGTCCTGGTGAACTATCTTTTACCACAGACAATTGGGTTTCAGATAACTCTCCGAATATCTGTTCATATTTAGAACGAGTCATACGCAAACTTATTTCATTCTTCCTATTACCAGGAAAGTATTTTTGTAAAAAGGAGGAGTTATTAAGATTGAAATAATCATCAACAAACTGCAGAGCTGTCTGATAATTTTCTACCATCTTCTTTGCATATTCCCCAACAATGTGAATTTGCTGGATTTTGTTTTCATAAAACAATTCCAACTTCCGATAGTCTTCCTGCTTATATTTTATCTTATTACTGCGCTCGACCCGATTGACAACAAGTTTATTATACACTATTAGAAAACCACCTTCAATTTGCAAAGCACCTATACGCGAAAGGTAGAAAAGTGCATCTTCCACATCTTCCACCGAAACTTCCTGTCGGAACATATTACTTTGTCGTTTTTCCTCTTCTTCAAACCTCTCCTTTAGTTCCAATACAGAAAATTCTACTAAAGCTTCCTCTTTGGTAGCATTCTCAACTTTGACATCCACTTTATCAAATAAAGCGTTTATAATAAAATCAGATAAAACATATCTGCGATCCGCTTTTTCCCGAAGTAGGCTACGATTTTGTTCTACTAGCATGATAGCTACATGATTTCTTGCAGCATCCTGATACTCGCGCTTTATCCAGTTTTTTTCCGCCCAGAAGTTGATAAGCGCTTTAAGCTTATCAGGACTGACACTCCTGCCTACTTCTTGCTCAGCAAGTTCCCGCAATTCTTTCAGATTAAAAAGGTTCTCTCCTTCTGTGAAAGTTCCAAGTAAAAACCTGTCTAACCGATTGAAAAATCGTACTATATCGAGTGAACGGTTGCATGATTCGTTTCTCTTTATATATGCAGTCAAATCCTGAGCATCAGCCAATATTTTTTCCTCACGCAATAACGTAACAACTTGTATCACGTCTTCACGAGTGATGCCCAGATGATCGGAAATATAATCAACCCGTGCTTCTGGTATTTCATTATTCAAATGCTTCCGACTCTTTGTCGCTATTAACTTTTTAATAATGCGAATAGCCTGTTCTCTCTGCTTTTCAGAAAATCTTTCGGAAAAATTAATCTTATCAATGGCCTCTTGAGCTGTCTGTGCCATAATACTATTAGCAAATACCTGTGGCATATTTTGACCACGTTGTATATATCCCGCCTCCTCTAAGGCCGCTATAGCCGTAGTTACACGAGTTTCCACATCAGCTATATTATCATCCCATCCTGCTTTGCGCGCTATTTCAAGTGCAGATTGCGAAACGGTGGAACGAAAATGAGTAAGATCCTTCACAGCTTTCCACACCTGCTGTATTTCCTTTATATGTAATTTCGTTTGATTCAGCAGAATAAAATGCTTGTTCAGGTCTTCTTCATTAAAAAGAATGAAACAATCAGCTGTGATATGTTCATCCCTCCCTGCTCTTCCAGCTTCCTGTACGTAATTCTCTAAAGAATCGGATATCTCATAATGAACAACAAGACCAACATCTTTCTTATCTACCCCCATACCAAAGGCTGATGTTGCCACCATTACCTGCACTTCTCCAGCAATAAAAGCATTTTGGTTATCCGTCTTATCACGTACATCCATCCTGCCATGATACGGCCTTGCTTCAATACCATCTTTTACTAACTGAGCAGCTAATTCAGAAGCCGTTCGGGTACGTGAAATATAAACAATGGTCGGACAATGGTGTTCTTCTATTATCTCTCTCAGACTATTATATTTTTCTCTTTTATCCTCCCTTCTAAATACTTTATATCGCAAATTCGTACGATTTGAACCCGCACGGAATAACTCAAAATCAATATCTAATTTATTCTTGAAATATTCCTTTATATCTTCTATCACTTTTTGTTTTGCTGTAGCCGTGAAACAGGACACAGGAATAGATTGTGTCAGATTCTTTTTCTTTTGTAGTTGCTTCAGAAAATCACCGATATAGAGGTAATCTACCCGAAAATCTTGTCCCCAAGCTGAAAAACAATGTGCTTCATCTATTACAAAACGAACAATTTTCCGCCCCAACAGTAACCTCTCAATACTTCTTGAGCGCAAAGACTCAGGAGAAATATACAAAATGGAAGCAGACCCATCTTCTATTCTTTCAAAAGACTTGGCACGATCTACAGGATCCAACAGCCCATTGATAGTTACAGCATCCGTAATATTATGTTTTCGCAAATTATCAACTTGATCTTTCATTAAAGATTGCAAAGGAGAAATAACTACAGTTAACCCTTTCACCATTTCTCCACACATAAGAGCAGGAACCTGAAAAGTAATAGATTTACCACCTCCGGTAGGGAATACAGATAAAATAGATTTCCCTTTCACAGCAGCTTCCACAGCTTTAGCTTGTAGAGGTTCGTTATCATAAAGACGATACGAATCAAATCCAAAATATTTTTTCAGTCCTAGATGAATATCGAAAGCTTTATTGCAATAGGGACATCCTGTAATGCAGAGTGTGCTTCTCAACTGAACCATTAGTTTATCCACATCAGGAAAAGTATGAAGAACCCAGGGAGGAGTAATCGAATAACGGTCTTTACAGTTTATTAAGGCTAAAGCATAAGCTAGTTCCAAAGGATAATGCACAATCATATCAGTCAACGGAGCAGACTCACATATTTCTCCATTAAATCTATGGAGTAAAATATCTGGCAAACTCTCAGTCTTATCCGGACAATATTCTATAAATCGAAAAAACGATTCAAATTCAACCGAATTTTCTAAAAGACAATAGTATATATATTTTAGGTCTTCATCCAATCTTTTAAAAGTAGCCACTTCTTCCTTAAATAGTTCAAAAGCCTTTATTGAATCATTTAATGGATTGTTTAGACTATCTGTGAGTAGCTTATCATCCTTAAGAAGACGATGATAAGGACGTTCAGGAAATAACAGTGGAGAAAGGTAGAGCGTATCTATTATCTGAGGAAGCCGGCAGCCTACTTTCCTATATAATGGAGCAAGATATGTCAAATCATGTTTCATTATATTGTGTCCACCTATATAATCCATCGGATTTAGAAACGCAAGTAAACGCTCAAAGGAATTTTCATGAAAATACGCTCCATTACTACATACTGCTCCCATATCCTCAATTTGCAAGCGGTCGGAGTTCGTTTCTAAGTCTATGAATGCTATGTTTTTCATAAATAAGAATCTATTTTACAAAGAAACAAAAGAAAAAGATAATGACAAGCAGAATTCTTAAATAATTAACCAGGTAGTCGTCTTTATTTCCACAGGAAACAAATCATAAATGAAATTACAAATGAATTTTAGCTTGAATAGTGTCAGACAATTTGTTTACCATGTTCTTAATCTCTTTTGAATTAAAGGGCAATCCAACTAATGTTATTCTATTTCTAATGCTAGTGTAACCACTACTTGCAGATAGTGGAATAGACTTAAATTTATTGCACGGATATAGAATCATAGCATCTTTATTTTTTGCTAAATCAAAAGCACTATATGCTAAAACTTGATGTAAATCCTGGCGGAACGAATCTTTTAGACTATCTGTCGATGCGGAAGTATTAAACATATGGGCTTTATATTTAGCATCAATGGTACAAAGATATCCTCCTTTAACTAGAAGAATGTCTGGTTCCAGATACCTTAATGCCCAGGCAGGATTATTTGCTCCAAAGATCTGATAACGAGCATTGGATTCCGTTCTTGCCCCAAGTTTCTTGCCTACCTCATGCATTATATATTGTGCAAAACGTTCGAACAATTCAGCTGAGTCTATTCTCCAGGATAACTTATTCCTAGCTCTATGATTCAATAGTTTATTTGCTTGAATCTTTAACTCTTTTATCGCCATAGGGTCGAAATCATGAATAATAAAAGCAGTAGTCGTAGGTTCTAAATTATGGCTAGCTGAATACAATCGTAACTTGTCGACCAGAGTCTTTGCCTTAAATTTAATAGATACAGGTGTAAGTGGCGTCTGAAAGAGATCGATTGCCAGCTTTAATATATAGGTTAATTTATACCATTCAGAATGATTCTTTGATTGTATATTCTTTCGATTTTCAAATTCGAAAGTATTCATAGGATTGTATGAGTTACTAACATACTTCATCCAATTTGTCGACGAGGTAGGAACATTTTCTATTTGTTTGATTGTATCAAATTTATTCCAAATGCATTTCATTGCATTATTAAAAGAATTGAAATAATTAATGCAATCCAAGTATACCGGAGCTCTCATTTCACTACTGTTCACTAATGTCATGTCACCATATTCCGGTTCTAAGGTACTTTGCAGCAAATTAGCTATATCTGCAATATCCTCACCAAAGCGAGACGTTACCACAAAATCCAGATAATATTTACCATTAACAGGAGTACGTAATGGAGCGCACCCAACAAACTTACCCGAAGTAAAAGCAAGCCCTACATGACCTTCTCTTTCCTGAATAGCAACATTAACACCTAAGAAAGAGAAAGCCTTATGATTAAGAGTGATAAATTTCTGAAGTGCCTGCTCAGGATAGCGCTTATCACATCTTTTATTCTTATTCAGTTCTGTAAAGGTGATAAAACGGCTGGACAAGCATTGCATCTGAATATTTGCCATTACTTGTACAAAGGTTTGTGAATTTCTTGATAGAAGAGATCGCTAAAATCTGTTTTAGCACCAGACAATAGACCTTCATCAAAATATTCTTTCATCAAAGGCATCAATTCATATTCTATTTTGGCATTAAGTTCCTCTCTATTATCTGCAATAAAATAAGAACCACCAGGCTGAAGATTAAGCTCTGAATCAGATGCATGCTTTTCAAATAGTCGCGATACTTTATCGAAAAGTTCCTTTCCCTCACCTTCACCAAAAAATCTGGGTTCAATAGTATACCATGCAAAACGACGACGTAAAGCGAAATCAACAACCGCAATACTCCTATCAGCAGTATTCATGGTGGCAACAACGTGTAGATTGTCTGGAACCTTATTTAATATGGTATCGCCCATAGTTTCTAGCCTTAAACCCTGACCAGGTATACTTTGTCTCTTTGGTTCAAAAAGATAGAATACAGGTCCCAACACATTTGAAAGATTTGCTCGATTAATCTCATCAATTATGAGAAGCACTTTTTCATTAGGATTGTCAATTGCGTATTTAATAGCTTCAACGAGTATACCCTCTTTTCGTTCATAAACGACACTATTTGTAATGCCGAGTTTCGGCATTATTCCTTCCACTAAATCCGAATATGAAGTTTCTGCATGGAACTGAGTTAAAAATATCGTGTTATACTCTTCCTTACCGATCTTTTCGGCCAAGTATGTCTTGCCTGTCCCGGGAGCACCTTGCAAGATTACAAATTTTCTGCTTTCCAAAAGATCAACAACATCTCTTTCTTGTTGCTCCTGATTTTTCCCTTGTTGACGGCATTTACTAATGGCTTGTTCTGCATTGTTTCTTTGGAGCCTAGTAGATGCCCAGCCTCGCAATTCTGCATATTGTGCAATCCAAGCATACACATAATCCAGATCTTTCTCCTCCTCGATGTTTATTAGACAACCTATCGAGAGGACTGATTTATATTTTTCTAGATTCACTTCAGAATCCACTATAGTGTCGCCAAAAGCAATGGCTGTCTCAATATCTGTAAAATCAGGCTTACAGAAAGCACTATAACGAGATTCCTGAGGTAATATCTTCAAAAACATTCGTCTTGTCCCCGGCTGACTAGCTAATTGATAATCATTCCGGAATCCCTCTGAACCAACTCCAAGAGACATTACATATAAATTGCTATCTATAGTTGCAGGAAAGAATACAAGAGAAAAATCTGAATATGGTCCAGAAAGTTGTTCTTCTGGACGAATGAATCCAAAATAAGGGACATTACCAACATCAGAAGATATATTCTTTCTGATTACTACATTCTTCTTTTTTTTCGTAGCTTCTCCATTATCTACCATGCCAAGGTTCTTAGCGAACTCGATGGCTTTTTCAAGAAAGTCTTTTGTTTTCATATTGTGGATGTACTCCATTGTGTTCATCAAACACAAAGATATTGATTATTCAAGAATTGGCAAAAGAAGAGATCGGATTTTGCGCATTTTATATCACATTCATCACTGACAGAATTCTTGCATCTCTATAAAACTAATATTAAACTCCTAAGAAACTAATCCCCGCACCGCAAGGAACTAATATTTTTCATACTAAAAACTATTCATACATCAATTGTTGTAAGATAATTCTATAATTATTGTAAGTGAATAGTATAACTATTGTAAGAAACTACTATATTTGTAGTACGAATATTTTTTAGTATGAAAAATATTAGTTCGTAGCACATCCGACATTAGTTTCTTGCAGTTCCGGTGCCAGTTTGTTTCTACGGAAGTATAAACCTCTTAAAACAATGTATATATGAGTACTTATTATGACCTCTACGAAACACCGGACCCCAGTGGCGAAGGTAAGAAGAAACCACTGCACGCACGCGTACACTCCAAAGGTACCATTACGGCAAAAGAATTTCAAGAACGGGTGATGAAAGAGCAGCATATGCCACACGCTATGATAGTGGGTATCATGCAAGCCATCAGCAATGCACTGGGCGACTGGCTTGCCGATGGTTACAGTGTGGAATTTGACGAGTTGGGCTACTTCAGCACTACGCTGAAATGCACGCGACCCGCCATGAACAAGAAAGATATCCGCGCCGAGTCCATACGATTCGAAACAGTAAAGTTCCGTCCAAGCAAAGAGTTCAAAAAGTACGTGAGGTATCAAATGGAACTGGAAAGACTGGACAAAAAGATTGCGGCAAAGAAACCGGCAGTGGCCCCGGAAAAAAGAAAAGAGATGATGCTGAAATTCCTGGAAGTAAACATCTGTATCACACGTGCCGAGTATTCCCGACTAACAAATGTAACAGACCGCCGTGCCACTTGCGATTTACAGGAATATCTGGCCGAAGGCATTATCCGCAAACGGGGCGGAGGTCGCTCAGTGGTTTATATAAGGAATCTGTGATAAAAGAACAGCCATTATCACTTTCAACGAGGAAATGCAGAGAACAGTACCTCATAAACCGCTGGATGGAGGAAGTAACGAACATCCTTCCCTTCCTCCATCGCCCGACGGATAAAAGTAGAACTGATTTCGAAAGTAGGCGAAGAAGCAACTTTCACATTCTTCGGAAGGCAATCTGAAGAAACCGGATAACCAGGGCGAGGATAAATAAGAAGATGATTTTCGGCAAGGATACGCTCCGACTGATACCAACGGGGGAAAAGCTCCCAGTTATCCGAACCGATAATCAGATGAAACTCCCGGTCGGGATAAATCTCTTTCAGTTTCTCCAGCGTATGGATGGTATAAGACGGGCGGGGTAAATGAAATTCAATATCAGACGCCTTAAACCGGGGATAACCGGCTATGGCAAGTTGAACTAACTTCAAGCGGAGTTCGTCATCCATCAGTTCGTCTTCTGCTTTCAGCGGATTGTGAGGGGTTACAAGAAACCACACTTCATCCAGCCCTTCATACTCACACAGGTAGTTGGCAAGGGCAAGATGTCCGATGTGTACCGGATTGAAAGAGCCGCTGAAAATACCGGTTCTCATGATTTTTCTTTTAAGCGTTTCCAGCAATTATAGGTATTCAGAATAGCTGATAATAGCACCAAAGTCATGGCTATCACCGACACCCATTGCTTATAGTAAATGCTTACACCGCCGAGTGCAAGAGTCGTAGGAATAAGGATACCGTTAAGAACCAGTAATATTTTATTTTGTCTGGGGGAAACAGGTTTCGGTGTATACATACGATTGATTTATTCGGATAAAAACTCTGTAATTACGCGCAAAGCTTCTGCCTTAGCCTTTTCCAAATCATCGTTCACAATAACCTTATCAAACTTAGGAGCAAACGTCAGTTCATATTCCGCTTTAGAAACGCGGCTTTCTATCACCTCGGGCGCATCCGTTCCACGTCCAACCAAGCGCTTACGCAATTCTTCTACCGAAGGGGGCTGAATAAATACCGACAAAGCACGGTCGCCGTAATACTTCTTTATATTGCAACCACCCACAACATCTACATCGAAAACTACATTCTGTCCGGCAGCCAACTGGGTTTCTACCTGCGACTTCAATGTCCCGTAGTAACGGTCCTTATATACTTCCTCATATTCCAGAAACTCATCATTAGCTATACGAGTACGAAATTCATCGGGAGAGAGAAAGAAATACTCTACTCCTTGTTGTTCTGTTCCACGCGGCGGACGACTGGTGGCAGAACAAGAGAATGCAAGATTGAGATTCTGCGTCAACAAATAGTTGATAATAGTTGATTTGCCTGAGCCTGAAGGAGCTGAAAATATAATGAGTTTGCCCATACTTTAGAATTATTATTAAAAGTTTTAAGATGACTTTGTGCACGCTTTACATCACGTTCAACACTTGTTCCTTGATTTGTTCCAGTTCATCCTTCATCTGCACCACAATCTTCTGCATTTCAGCATGATTGGATTTACTGCCAAGTGTATTGATCTCGCGTCCCATTTCCTGAGCGATGAAACCTAACTTCTTGCCTTGCCCGTTTCCATCTTCCATCGTGTTGATGAAGTATTTCAGGTGATTGCTGAGACGTTGTTTCTCCTCATTGATGTCCAGTTTTTCAATGTGGTAAATGAGTTCTTGCTCCAGACGATTCTTGTCATAATCCACACTTATGGTCTTCTCCAAAGCATCCGTAATGCGCTCTTTGATTTTCTCTATACGCTCCTTTTCATAAGGTTCTACGGTAATCAGCAGATTGGAAATATTGGCAATCTTTTCACGGAACTTCTTTTCCAAAGCTGCACCTTCCTGTTTGCGGAAGTCTACCAAGCTCTGAATGGCTTGAAGCACGGTTGCATGAACAGCTTTCCACTCTTCTTCAGTCAGTTCCTGAATATCGTTCTTGGTCATCACATCCGGCATGCGAAGCAAAGTAGAGAACCAGTCCTCGGGTACGGGGATACCGGTAGCTTCGGAGATTGCCCGGATACGTTCGTAATAAGCCACAACTACATCCTGATTAATAGGAGTCACCAGTTCACAGGCATCCTTTTTTTCAATCCACAGACTGAAATCCACTTTACCACGTTCCAGTGCTTTAGCAATCTCGTTGCGGATTTCTATTTCTTTTTCCCGGTAGAGGGGAGCGATGCGGGTTGACAGATCCATCGCTTTACTATTGAGCGATTTGATTTCTACATTGATTTTCTTATCGGACAGTTCAGCGGTCGCTTTACCGTATCCGGTCATGGATTGTATCATAAGATTCTTTAGTTTTCCGCAAAATTACATGAATATTTTCATTAGTGAAAATTATTCAAGAAATAAGTGATGTGTTTATCGCTTACTCTTTACTCCAAATACGTGTGTTCAAGTTCAGTTCATCTACAATTTCCAGCAAGGATTGAAGCACTGCAAAGTCTGATTTAAGGATGCTCATATCATTCAAAGAACTCCACACATCCGCTTCAAACCGGTTCTTTGAATCCGGAATGGCGACCAGAATCGTAGAATTCCGGAAACTGATGGTAACTCCTTTCTTGAAATTGCTGTCCAACTTCAACATTCTTTCCATCATGGAAGGGGTAATCAGATAGCGGGCCTCAATCTGGTTCGTGGAAAAGACATCAAAGACTTTTTCAAAATCGGGATTTTCCATTTTCACTCTTGAAGCTCCCATCTTAATTTTGAAAAAGCTATCCCGCAAAACAGTCGTTTCTCCCAGAAATTCCTTATGGAAGTCAGCAATGAAAAGAAATCCTTTGAAAATATCTTCCCAATAATATTGCACTCCATTCTTGGTAGAACGAGCCCTACGCTCTTCAGCATGTACTTCGGAACAGATAAAGCTGGTTTTATCCAGACATCCTTCTATCAGATCTTCGGCATGATAACGGTCGGGAGAAGTAAACAGTCCGCTATTTCTAAAAAGATCCTCACCCACTCCGTCATTCGGAGAGTAGGTCGCATTCGGACAAAAGGCATGGATTATTTCATCTACCACTTCTTCTTTATAGAAAGAGGAGAATATTTTCGATTTATTATTGATACAAGTAATAAAAATGATAACAGAAATAACAACAATACCTATCGGGCCAAAGATCCCTTCCAATTTAAGTATTAGCAAAGCGATCACTCCTACTATCAGAAAAATAGCAGCATAAATCAAACCCTCTGAACGCCCTTTCCTCAGGAGTTCCTTACGTTTATTTTCCAGAACTTGCAATGTGGGGGCCAGTTTCTGCGCCAGAGAGTCAAAATCTACATAATCCATTGCCGGCTATTTTATGAATTGAATAAGTTCTTTACATCCGGAGTTGCACGTTCTGCTTCCGGAATTGTCAGCACCGCTTTCCTTGTAAAACCAAACATACCTGCCAACAGATTTGTAGGGAAAGTCTGGACGGCATTATTGTAATCGGTTACAGAAGCATTGTAAGTGCGGCGGGCAGCAGCCAACTGTTCTTCCGTTTCATTGAGCGAACGCTGCAATTGCAGGAAATTTTCAGAAGCTTTTAGTTCGGGATAGTTCTCCGCCACTGCAAAGAATTGAGTACGCACTTTAGAAAACATTTTGTCAAATTCCGCCTTTTCGCTGTCATTAAGAGAAGTGTAAGTCTTATTGCGCATTTCCGTTATTGCAGCAAATGTATCGGCTTCATGCTTGGCATATTGCTGAACAGTTGCAACCAGATTGGGTATCAAATCGAAGCGGCGTTTCAACATGACATCGATAGTGGAAAAAGCATTTTCTATCTGATTTCTCTTTCTCACCAATGAGTTGTACATCGAAATCACCACCAAAATAAAAAGTACAATAATAATAGCTACGATCATAATTACAGATACAACGACCTCCTTGTGCCGGTTATTTTATGTTAACGAATTCAGTATTTATTCCTAAAATCAGATAGCAAAGATAGAAATAATCTAAAAACCTGCCAATTATGCCGTAAGAAAGATACCGAACCCTTTTTGGATTCGCTTGTGTATCTGAAAATAAACCTGTAAATTTGCCACAATTAAACTAACAAAAGACTATGTCGTGTATCTTGCATATTGAAACGTCCACCTCGGCATGCTCCGTTGCTGTGAGTGAAGATGGACAAAATGTATTTAACAAAGAAGATCTGAACGGCCCGTCTCATGCCGCTCTGCTGGGAGTATTTATAGACGAAGCTCTGTCGTTTGCCGACAGTCATGCCATGCCGATTGATGCAGTAGCAGTGAGTTGCGGACCGGGTTCTTACACTGGGCTACGTATCGGTGTATCTATGGTGAAAGGAGTTTGCTACGGACGTAATATTCCGCTGATCGGTCTTCCGACATTGAAAGTACAATGCGTGCCGGTATTGCTTTATCATGATGAATTGCCTGAAGACGCACTGTTATGCCCGATGATTGATGCACGCCGCATGGAAGTATATGCTGCCATCTACGACCGTGCCCTGAAACCTGTGCGCGACATAGCCGCTGACATTGTAGACGAAAACTCTTATACGGAATTTCTGAATCAACATCCCGTTTATTTCTTTGGAGACGGAGCAGCCAAGTGCAAAGAAAAAATAACTCATCCCAATGCGCATTTCATTGACGATATTCGTCCGCTGGCAAAGATGATGTTTCCACTTGCCGAAAAAGCAATAGCCGAAAACGACTTTAAGGATGTAGCTTATTTTGAACCATTCTACCTGAAAGAGTTTGTAGCTTCCCAACCGAAAAAACTTTTATAATATATGCAATATAACACTCAACAAAAGCGGATGCCTTTGCCGGAATACGGACGCAGCATCCAAAACATGGTTGACCACGCGTTAACAATCGAAGATCGCGCAGAACGCCAACGTTGCGCAAACACCATTATCAACATTATGGGTAATATGTTCCCGCATCTGCGTGATGTACCCGATTTTAAACATAAACTATGGGATCATCTGGCTATCATGTCCGACTTCAAACTGGATATTGATTACCCGTATGAAATTATCCGCAAAGATAATCTGAATACCCGTCCGGAAGTAATCCCCTATCCCAGTACAAAAATCCGTTACCGCCACTACGGCCGTACACTGGAAGTATTGATAAAGAAAGCAATTGATTTCCCCGAAGGAGATGAAAAGCAGAATCTGATTGCCCTGATCTGCAACCACATGAAGAAAGACTTCATGACCTGGAACAAAGATACGGTAGACGACCGTAAAATTGCAGAAGATCTTAACGAATATTCGGGTGGCAAATTGCAGATGACGGATGACATCATCAAACTGATGGCTGAACGTATTAATCAGAACTACCGTCCGAAAGTAAACAATCAGAATAACCGGAGAGATAACCGGAATAATAAGAGAAAGTACTAATAGATTTATGGCATCATTCGTAATTGAAGGAGGACACAGATTATCCGGCGAGATTCATCCGCAAGGCGCAAAAAACGAGGTATTGCAAATTATCTGCGCCACGCTGCTGACAGCCGAAGAGGTGACCGTACATAACATTCCGGATATACTGGATGTCAATAATCTCATTCAGTTGATGCGTGACATGGGCGTTACGGTATCCAGAAAAGGGCTTGACACGTATAGTTTCAAAGCAGAAAAGCTGGATTTGAGTTATCTGGAAAGCGATGAATTCCTGAAGAAGTGTTCCAGTCTGCGAGGTTCGGTTATGCTAATCGGCCCAATGGTAGCACGCTTCCATAAAGCGATGATTTCAAAACCGGGTGGTGACAAGATAGGACGCAGACGCCTGGATACTCACTTTATCGGTATACAGAACCTGGGTGCAGATTTCTCGTACAATACAGAACGCGAAGCGTACGAGATTTCAGCTTGCGAACTGAAAGGCACCTACATGTTGCTGGACGAAGCTTCGGTAACCGGAACTGCCAACATCGTGATGGCAGCTGTACTGGCCAAAGGAACAACCACTATTTATAATGCCGCCTGTGAACCATATCTGCAACAACTTTGCAAGATGCTGAACTGCATGGGCGCCAAGATACAAGGCATTGCCTCCAATCTGTTGACCATTGAAGGAGTGGACGAACTACACGGTACCGAGCATACGATACTTCCCGATATGATCGAAGTCGGCAGTTTTATCGGTATGGCAGCCATGACGCAAAGTGAGCTCACCATCAAGAATGTTTCTTATGAAAACCTGGGCATCATCCCCGAAAGTTTCCGCCGTCTGGGTATCAAACTGGAACAACAAGGAGATGATATCTATGTTCCTGCACAGGAAACGTATCAGATAGAGTCGTTCATGGACGGTTCCATCATGACTATTGCCGATGCTCCCTGGCCGGGACTGACACCGGACTTGCTGAGTGTAATGCTCGTAGTTGCCACTCAGGCAAAAGGCAGTGTGCTTATCCATCAGAAGATGTTCGAGAGCCGCCTGTTCTTCGTGGATAAACTGATAGATATGGGAGCACAGATTATTCTTTGCGATCCTCACCGTGCCGTTGTCATTGGCCATAACCATGCCATGCGTCTGCGAGGCGGAAATATGACTTCACCTGATATTCGTGCCGGTATTGCATTGCTGATTGCCGCCATGAGTGCGGAAGGCAGCAGTCGTATCCACAACATTGAGCAAATAGACCGGGGGTATCAGGACATCGAAAAACGCCTGAACGCTATCGGAGCTAGAATTACGAGAATATGATATGGGATGAGGGAAGATGATTCAGAATGGTAGGATGATAAGATGATAAAAAGAGAAGATGTATATAAGATAGGAGTATTCAACAAACCGCACGGCATTCACGGTGAGTTGTCATTCACATTCACCGATGACATTTTTGACCGGGTGGAAGCTGAATACCTGATCTGCCTGTTGGATGGTATTTTCGTACCTTTCTTCCTGGAGGAATACCGTTTCCGCTCCGACTCCACTGCATTGGTAAAGCTGGAAGGAGTAGACACGGCAGAACGTGCACGAATGTTCACCAACGTGGAAGTTTATTTTCCTGCCAAACATGCCGAAGATGCCGGACCGGGAGAACTAACCTGGGATTTCTTCGTAGGTTTCCGCATAGAAGAAGTTAACCACGGAGACTTGGGAGAAGTGACAGAGATGGATACTGCAACCATCAACACCTTGTTTGTAGTTGATCATCAGGGAGAAGAGTTACTGATTCCTGCACAAGAAGAATTCATCTTGAACATTGACCAAAAGCACAAAGTAATCACAATGGATTTACCCGAAGGATTGCTGGCTTTGGATGAAACAGAGGAAGTGTAATATGAGTGATAAAGCGATAGGGCGATAAAGTGATAAACGCGTATGGTGAAAAAGAAACGACATAAAGCATTCTGGAGTAATATCAAATTCAAATATAAGCTGACTATCATCAACGAGAATACACTCGAAGAAGTAGTCGGTCTCCGTGTATCCAAGCTAAACGGCATCTCGGTATTACTTTCTGTGCTGACTGTTTTGTTTCTGGTTGCCTCAGTTATCATTGCTTTCACTCCGTTGCGTAACTACTTGCCGGGATATATGAACAGTGAAATCCGTGCCCAAGTGGTAGAGAATGCTTTACGAGTAGATTCACTTCAACAGTTGGTAGATCGCCAGAATTTGTATATCATGAATATACAGGATATTTTCAGTGGGACCATACGGGTAGATACTGTGCACAATATGGACTCACTGACTACCGTACGCGAAGACTCGTTGATGGAACGCACACAGCGGGAAGCGGAGTTCCGGAAACAATATGAAGAAACAGAAAAGTATAATCTGACAAGCATTACAGCCCGCCCGGACATAGAAGGATTGATATTTTATCGTCCCACGCGAGGGATGATTACAGAAAAATTTGATGCTGACAGAAAACATTACGGTACGGATATCGCCGCCAATCCCGGAGAGAGCGTACTTGCTACGCTGGATGGTACAGTTATCTTGAGTACTTATACGGCCGAAACAGGGTATGTGATAGAAGTACAACATAATCAAGACTTTATATCCGTATATAAACATTGCAGTTCCTTATTGAAACGTGAAGGAGACACTGTACAGGCCGGAGAGGCTATTGCTTTGGTAGGAAACAGCGGACAACTGACAACCGGTCCTCACCTGCACTTTGAGTTATGGCACAAAGGACGGGCGGTGAATCCGGAACAATATATTGTATTTTAAGTGATAGATAAATGAAAAAACAAATTGCTATACTCGGTTCTACCGGCTCCATAGGTACGCAGGCATTACAGGTGATTGAAGAACAATCTGACCAGTACGAAGCGTATGTGCTGACCGCCAACAACCGTGTAGAAGAACTCATTGCTCAGGCTCGGAAATTCAAACCTGAAGCGGTAGTTATAGCCAACGAAACGAAATATGCCCAACTGAAAGAAGCCCTCGCCGACCTGCCTATCAAAGTATATTCAGGAACGGACGCTATCTGCCAGATTGTGGAAGACTCGGAAATTGATATCGTATTGACTGCGATGGTAGGTTATGCCGGACTGAAACCAACCATGAATGCTATTCGTGCCCGTAAGCCTATCGCTCTTGCCAACAAGGAGACGCTTGTTGTGGCAGGTGAGCTGATTAACGATATGGCACGCCTATCCGGTACACCTATATTACCGGTAGATTCCGAACATTCAGCCGTTTTCCAATGTTTAGCGGGGGAGCTCGGCAATCCGATAGAGAAGGTGATCCTTACGGCATCCGGTGGTCCGTTCCGCAATTGCACAATGGAGCAACTGGCTACGGTAACCAAAGCCCAAGCCTTAAAACATCCTAATTGGGATATGGGAGCGAAGATCACGATTGATTCCGCTTCAATGATGAACAAAGGGTTCGAGGTGATAGAAGCAAAATGGTTATTCGGTGTACGTCCGGATCAGATTGAAGTGGTAGTACATCCGCAATCTATTATACATTCGATGGTGCAGTTTGAAGACGGTGCAGTAAAGGCACAATTGGGTATGCCGGATATGCGTCTGCCTATTCAGTATGCATTCTCTTATCCGCAACGCTTGAAGGCTTCATTTCCCCGGTTAGATTTCAAGATGTGCACAAACCTGACATTCGAACAACCGGATACCACCCGTTTCCGTAATCTGGCTTTGGCTTACGAAGCTTTGCATAAAGGCGGAAATATGCCTTGTATCGTAAATGCAGCCAATGAAGTGGTAGTTGCCGCTTTCCTGCGGGATGAAATTTCATTCCTCGGCATGAGTGATGTGATAGAGAAAGCAATGTCTATCGTATCATTTGTGGCAAAACCGGAATATGAAGACTATGTAGCTACGGATGAGATGACACGCCGTATTGCACAAGAACTTATAAAGTGATAGCGGTATCAATGATAAGCCGCATTTAATATAGTAAATAGTAAATTGTAAATAGTAAAATAGAAAAATTATTAGATGGAAACATTTTTGATTCGTGCCCTGCAACTCATTATGAGCCTTTCGTTGCTCGTTATCGTTCATGAGGGAGGGCACTTCCTCTTCGCCCGTCTTTTCAAGACACGGGTAGAAAAGTTTTGTTTGTTCTTCGACCCTTGGTTTACCCTGTTCAAGTTCAAGCCGAAAAATAGTGATACGGAATATGGTATTGGTTGGCTGCCGTTAGGTGGTTATGTAAAGATAGCAGGTATGATAGATGAGTCTATGGATACCGAACAGATGCAACAGCCAATGCAACCGTGGGAGTTCCGGGCCAAACCGGCATGGCAACGGTTGTTAATCATGGTAGGTGGTGTATTGTTCAATTTCATATTGGCATTATTCATCTATTCTATGATACTTTTTACCTGGGGAGATGAATACGTACCGGTACAAAAGGCCCCGCTGGGTATGGAATTCAACGAAACGGCAAAAGCTATCGGTTTCCGTGACGGTGACGTACTGATATCTGCTGATGGTGTACCCTTTGAACGTTACGGTGGTGACATGCTGACAAGCGTTGTCGATGCCCGCCAAGTAACAGTACGCCGTGATGGGCAAGAGGTATCCGTTTATATTCCTGAGAATTTCATGGAGCGTCTGCTGGCAGACAGTGTACGTTTTGCCTCATTCCGCTATCCATATGTTATTGATAGTATTTGTGCCAACCGTCCTGCTGCCCTTGCCGGCCTGCAAGCGGGTGACAGTATTATGCAATTGGACGGAAAGAACATTGCTTATTTCGATTTCAAAGAAGAGATGTTACGCCGTCAGAAAACGGATTCTGCTTCTCATTATATCACATTGACTTATGCACGTGCCGGAGTGATAGATACCGTGACTTTTGCAACAGATTCAATCTATGAGATAGGTGTAGTGGTACGTACGGCAACCAATCAGTTACTGCCGGTCGTAAGGAAAGAATATAGTTTTCTGGCCTCTTTCCCCGCCGGTGCAGCATTGGGAGTACAAACGCTGAAAGGCTATGTAGGACAGATGAAATATCTCTTCTCTAAAGAAGGTGCCAAGCAATTGGGTGGCTTCGGAACTATCGGAAGCATCTTCCCTGCTACATGGGATTGGCATCAGTTCTGGTACATGACAGCATTCCTTTCTATTATCCTCGCCTTCATGAATATTTTGCCTATTCCGGCACTGGATGGCGGGCATGTACTATTCCTTATTTATGAGATTGTGGCTCGTCGCAAACCAAGTGATAAATTTATGGAGCGTGCGCAAATGGTGGGTATGTTCCTGCTATTCGGATTGCTGCTTTGGGCAAACTTTAATGATATTCTACGGTTTCTGTTCTAAGAGAACTTTAGATTTACCTCAATAAAAAAGGATGACCAATATTACCTTGGCCATCCTTTTCTATATAATCGTATTTTCTTACACTAAGTGTCCGATCCACTCTTCACGATCTCCCGGCAGAAGATCAATAACCGGAACCTCTACCATAGTGTAACAACCTGGTTGTTGACGCATGGAAGCGCGAGCTACACAAACCAATACCTGAGCAGTAAGTGCAGGATTATTAATGCGCATATTGAACTCAAACAATTGATTCTGAGTTTTACCGGAAACACCTTTACGAGTGAGGTTTACACCATGTCCCATGTCAAGCAAAGCGTCTACGCTGGGAACTTGTTTCACATGTGTTTCATCATTCACAAAATAAGCGTCGGCCTTGATGGCAGCAGCTACTTTGTCAAACTCATAACCGTCTTTCAATTCGATATAAACCATACGGCGGTGAATACCTGTTCCGGTAGGAATAGTCATGGAGAGAGCAGCCTTTACACCATCAATAGCTTTTACAGCAACTGTATGCCCCATACTCATTCCCGGACCAAAGTTTGTATAAGTAATTCCTTTCGGAGCAATCGCTTCCAACAGGGTACGTACAATAGAATCGCTTCCCGGATCCCAACCTGCAGAAATAATAGAAACTGCATTATGCTCTTTTGCAGAAGCAGACAGTGTACGACGCAAATCTACAATACCGGTATGAATATCGAAGCTGTCAACCGTATTGATGCCAAGTGCAAGGATTTCTTTGGCATAAGTCTCTACACTGCGGGTTGGTGTACAAAGAATTGCAACATCAACGCCTTCCAATTCCTTGATATTCCTTACAACAGGGTATTCACTCAGTTCTGCGGGACGATTTTCAGCTCCAGCTCGGCGTACTACACCGGCAATTTCAAAGTCGGGAGCCGCTTGCAACGCTTCGAGCACGTATTGCCCGATATTGCCATAGCCAACAATGGCTGCTCTTACTTTTTTCATTCTTTTATTGATATTATTTATCAGTTTTCTATTTTATCGGCACAAAAGTAATCATTTTCATTCAAATTAACCACAAAACGATTCAGTGTTCCACAGAGTTTTTTCTTTATTAACAAGATAAAAGAGTTACGAGCTACAAGCTACGAGTGGCTGCGCTATTATACCGAAAGGAGCTTATAGCTTGTAGCTTGTAACTTGTAACTCTTTCACACAATATTCTTCGCTCGCGCGCGTTATAGTAAGTATTATGATAGAATACATTAGAGGCGGACTTGCCGAGCTCAGCCCGGCAACCGCAGTTATCGACTGTAACGGATTGGGATATGCCGTTAATATTTCATTAAATACGTATGCTGCCATCCAAGGCAAAAAAGAGTGCAAACTATATATCTACGAGGCTATACGTGAGGATGCATATGTCCTCTACGGCTTTGCAGATAAACAAGAGCGTGAATTATTCTTGTTGTTGATTTCCGTTTCGGGCATTGGCGGTAATACTGCACGAATGATACTTTCGGCACTTTCACCGGCAGAACTGGTGAATGTTATCAGTACTGAAAATGCCAATTTACTGAAGACAGTGAAAGGTATCGGATTAAAAACAGCCCAACGGGTGATTGTGGATTTGAAAGATAAAATCAAGACAGGTACTGCAAGCGCAGGAAGTACGATAGGAAGTCTCGGCGGAATGCTATCTGCTGCTAATGCACAGGTGCAGGAAGAGGCTATTGCAGCATTGACAATGTTGGGATTTGCACAGGCACCATCACAAAAGGTAGTTTTGGCAATATTGAAAGAAGAGCCAGATGCGCCAGTGGAACAAGTTATTAAGCTGGCGCTAAAAAGACTCTAATTTAGCACTATGCGCTAAATTAAGTGACAAGCTACGAGCAACTTATTCAATTAAACACACATGAAGTCTCCTCGTATACGACATATCATTTGGTTATTGCTGCTATGGCTCATGCCTGGCAGCTTTGTCGTTATGGGACAGAATGTAAATGGGGAGAGTACACAAAAAGCGGAAAATGTACAGGATACAATAGCTCCGCGATATTCCGTTCGCAAGACCGTGCCGGGTACACTAAAAGACCTTTCTCCCCACCCTGCCGACCTGCAATCACCCATGAACCTGCGAACCGAAGCAGAATATGATGCAAAAACAGACAGGTACTACATACGCACAAAATTAGGGAATACCGAAATCGATGTACCGATGATACTAACTCCCGAAGAATATCTGGACTGGACATTGAAACAATCCATGCAATCTTATTACCGCCAAAAGAACGGAGAACAAATCGGCAAAGGAAAAGAGGCTTTCGACTTTATGGATATGAAGTTCAACCTTGGTCCGGCAGAGAAATTGTTTGGTCCCGGTGGGGTACAGATACGTACACAAGGTAATGCAGAACTCAGCTTCGGCATGACATACAAAAACGTGAAGAACCCCTCACTTCCGGAAAGTCAACGCAAAACACTCGGTTTTGACTTTGACGAGAAAATCAATATCAACGTCAATGGAAAAGTAGGTGACAAGGTGAATATGAACATGAACTACAACACCGATGCTACCTTTGATTTTGACACCAAACGGCTGAAACTGAAATATGAGGGAAAAGAAGATGAGATCATCAAACTGATTGAAGCCGGTAATGTGAGCATGTCCACCAATAACTCACTGATACGCGGAGCATCCGCACTGTTCGGAATTCGTACAGACCTGCAATTCGGCAAACTAAAGCTACAAGCTGTTATCAGTCAGCAAGAGAGTGAAGCCAAAACAGTGACCAGCCGCGGTGGTGCACAAACCACTACGTTCGACTTCTCCGCAGATAATTACGAAGAAAATCGTCACTTTTTTCTAGCACATTATTTCCGGGATACTTATGACAAAAACCTGGCCCAACTTCCAAACATCCTTTCGGGAGTTACAATTAACCGAATTGAAGTATGGGTAACCAATAAACGAAATAACTATGATAATCCACGCAATATAGTAGCATTAACTGACCTCGGGGAAGCCTTTCATATTGGTAACAACACAGCTTGGCAGGGAACAGGAAACCCATCTAATCCGACTTCCAATGTCAATGCACCCACCAACAATGCCAATACCCTTTATGCGCAGATGACCAGTACCTACGCTGCTGCCCGCGACATCAGCCAGGTAAGCAATACCATGAACAATATTCCCGGTGTAGAGGGAGGTATGGATTATGAGAAGATTGAAAATGCCCGACTTCTCACTTCTTCGGAATATACTTTGAACAGTAAGCTAGGTTATATTTCACTAAAACAAACCCTGCAACCGGATGAAGTGTTGGCAGTCGCTTATGAATACACACTGGGGGGACGGAGTTATCAGGTAGGTGAATTTTCTTCTGACATCAAAGAGACAGGACAAAGTTTATTTGTTAAACTATTGAAGAATACGGCTAACTCTCCCGATGCCGCTTGCTGGGATCTGATGATGAAAAATGTCTATAGTCTCAATGCCTACTCTGTTCAAAAGGAGAAGTTCCAGTTGAATATCACCTACCAAAGTGATACGACAGGTGTGTATCTACGCTATATTCCCGAAGGCAAGATTGCCAAAATGCCTCTATTACGCGTCATGAATCTCGACCGCCTCAATAGCCAGAACCAAACAGGTGCAGACGGTTTCTTCGACTTTGTCGAAGGCTATACTGTAACTGCTGCAGACGGACGTATTTATTTTCCGGTTGTAGAACCTTTCGGCAGTCATTTGCGAAAAGCAATCGGCAATGACGCACTGGCAGATAAATACGTATTTCAGGAACTCTACGATTCTACCCGTACTGTTGCCAGGCAAACTGCAGAAAAGAATAAATACCGATTGACGGGAGAATACCGTGCCTCCAATGCAAATGAAATACGATTGGGAGCCATGAATGTTCCACAAGGGTCGGTACGCGTAACAGCAGGTGGCATGACGCTGGTTGAGAATTCTGACTACACAGTAGATTACACATTGGGAATAGTTACCATCCTCAACCAAAGCATCATAGATGCTGGCACAGCCATCAGTGTAAATCTGGAAAGCAACACACTTTACAGCATGCAGCGTAAAACGATGATGGGACTAAACTTCACTTATGATTTCTCACAAAACTTCTCTTTCGGAGGAAGCATCATGCACCTCAGCGAAAAACCACTGACAAGCAAAGTTGCAATGGGTGATGAACCCCTCTCCAACACTTTATGGGGAGTAAATGCCTCATGGAAGAAAGAGAGTCAATGGCTTACAAATATGATAGATAAGTTACCTTTTGTCAATGCCACCGTCCCCAGTAGTATCAATCTGGGTGTGGAATTCGCCCACCTCATTCCGGGACATGCCAAAGGACTGCAACAAAACGCTTCGTACATCGATGACTTTGAAAGCACGCAAAGTGGTATCGACCTCCGCCAGCCCTCATACTGGATGCTGGCAAGCACTCCCTACAGCCCTTCCGCCTCTGCCCTCTTTCCCGAAGCATCACTCAGTAATGATATAAACTATGGAAAAAACCGGGCATTACTGGCATGGTATCATATTGACGGACTTTTTACCCGACGCAATTCTTCGCTGACACCGACACACATCAAAAATGATCTCAACCAACTTAGTAACCACTACGTACGCGAAGTATATGAACAAGAACTTTTTCCCAATAAGGAAACCCCTTATCAAGAATCAGCCTCTATGAATGTACTGAACCTGGCATATTACCCGCAGGAACGGGGACCCTATAATCTCGATACGGATATAAATTCGGATGGTACTCTGCGTAATCCGGAGAAACGCTGGGGAGGTATGATGCGCAAATTGGATACAAGTGACTTTGAAGCTGCAAATATCGAGTATGTTTCATTCTGGCTACTCGATCCTTTCATCTATGCAGAAGATGGTACGCTTATTAAAAATACGACTTCTACCGCCCGTGGAGGTGACCTTTATATCAATCTCGGAGAAGTATCTGAAGATATATTGAAAGACGGCAAGAAATTCTTTGAAAATGGTCTGCCTATTGATGGAGATATGACAAAAACCGAAGAAACCGTCTGGGGACGTGTCCCCAGAGATCGTAGTGTAGTATATGCCTTCGATAATACTTCCGACGCACGCCGCCGCCAGGATGTCGGTCTGAACGGACTCTCCACAGAAGACGAACGTACTTTCTCCACGTATCAGAAATATCTGGAACGAGTACAAGGCATCGTTAATGCCGAAGCTTACCAAAAGTTCTACAATGACCCGGCAGGTGATACTTATCATTATTTTCGGGGCAGTGATTATGACCGTGAAGAGCGTAGTATCCTGGAGCGTTATAAATACTATAACAATACCGAAGGCAACTCCACAGCCAGTGAAGACTCTCCGGAGCGATACGATATATCCTCAAAAACCGTGCCCGATGTAGAGGATATCAATCAGGACAATACACTAAACGAGACAGAGAAGTATTTCCAATATCGCATCAATCTGACACCTGCCGACCTGAAAGTAGGGCAGAATTACATCACGGATAAACGAACCGCCAGCGTCCGCCTGCGCAACGGACAAACAGAAGAAGTAACCTGGTATCAGTTCAAAGTACCTGTACGTAGTGGTGAGGCGGTGGGAAGCATTAAAGATTTTAAATCCATCCGCTTCATGCGTATGTTCCTGACCGGATTTGAGAAACCTATCGTGCTGCGTTTTGCCACACTCGAATTAGTACGCGGCGAATGGCGTACCTATACCGACGCACTAAACAATACGCAACAAGGTACTTCTACCACCAGTTCCGCTACATTGGATGTATCTGCCGTCAACATCGAAGAAAATGGTGACCGCACTCCGGTAAACTATGTAATGCCTCCGGGTATTTCCCGCGTCATCGATCCCGGACAACCGCAACTCCGTCAACAGAATGAACAAGCCATGAGCTTGAAGTTGGAAAAGTTGGCTCCCGGTGATGCCCGTGCCGTCTACAAAAACACCGGTATGGATATGAGACAGTACAAACGCCTGCAAATGTTTGCCCATGCCGAAGCCTTACCCGATCTCAGTACTGACCCACAGGACGGTGAACTCTCCGTATTTATCCGCCTCGGTTCAGACTATCGTAGCAATTATTATGAATACGAAATTCCACTCACACTCACTCCCCACGGAGAGTATAATGGAAGCACTGCTGCCGGTTGCCTTGCCGTCTGGCCTAAGTCAAATAATCTGGATATCGACCTCAGTGTGCTGACCAATGCAAAAAAAGCACGCAATCGCCTGAAGAATATTTCAAATAGTGGTGTAACCTATGCCAAAGTCTATTCTGAATACGATCCGGATAAGCCTGCTAACAAAATAAGTGTAATTGGTAATCCTTCGTTGGCAGAAGTAAAGACCTTAATGATCGGAGTTCGCAATAATTCTCGTACTGTCAAGTCGGCAGAAGTCTGGGTAAACGAACTGCGTCTCACCGAATTCAATGAAGAAGGAGGTTGGGCTGCACAGGGCAATCTCAATGTGCAACTCTCTGATATAGGTAGCATCAATCTGGCCGGACACATGGAAACAGCCGGTTTCGGCGGATTGGAACAAAGTGTCAGTGAACGCCGTCTGGATGACTACTATCAATACAGCTTCACTACTACATTCGACCTTGGACGCTTCTTTCCCAAGAAAGCCAAACTGACTGCGCCCATTTATTTCTCCTACTCCAAAGAAGCCACTACGCCCAAGTATAATCCGCTGGACAAAGATATGTTGCTGGATGATGCACTTGATGCCTGCACCACCGATTGGGAACGCGACTCATTAATGAATATAGCCCGCGAAATTACTACTTACCGTAATTTCAGCCTCAGCAATGCACGGCTGGGTATCACCAGTAAGAATCCCATGCCATACGATCCGGGAAACTTTACTTTCAGCTACTCCCGTTCCCTACGTCATAATCAAGGCAGTACTACCGCCTATGAAAATGAAACAGACTGGCGTGCTGCTATGACTTATAACTACGCTCCCATATACCGTCCATGGGAACCTTTCAAAAGCATGGAGAACAAGTCTCCCTGGATGCGTTTTATTAAGGAATTCAACCTGAACTGGCTACCTCAAAGTATATCATTCAATACCGATATGACGCGCCATTACTACGAACTGCAACTTCGTGACCTGGAAGCATTGACCTCCGGAGCATCTGTGGGCAATGGAGATATCAGTATCGAAAGTATTCCAATCTCTGTAGCCAAAGAATTTCTCTGGAACCGTGACTTTGCCCTACGCTGGGACCTGACGAAAAACCTACGCTTCAATTTCACCTCTGCTACCCACGCTGAAATTGTAGAACCCTACGGTGTAGTGAATAAAGACCTTTATCCTGACGAATACACAGCCTGGAAGGATACTGTCCGCCGTAGCCTGCTCTCACTCGGCCGCCCCATCGACTTCCAGCAGACATTCAATGCCACCTATAAACTCCCATTTGATAAATTCCCCGCCACTGACTGGATCAGTGCAGATCTCCGCTTTGCTTCTTCCTATAACTGGGATCGTGGCGTGTCCTTATCCGAAGGCATAGAAATGGGAAATACTGTCAACAACCAACGAAGCATCGATGTAAATTCCCGTTTCAACCTTGAAGCGTTATATAACAAGATCCCCTATCTGAAACAAGTAAACCGTCGCTTCTCTGCCTCGTATCGTAAACCGACATCCCCCAAAGAACAGAAGCCACGTCGCTACGATAAAGAAATACAACTACGTACAGATACCACCCTCACGATACAGCACAATATGAACTCCCGTCGTCCCAAAGTCAGTGCACTTACAGTAAACGGGCGTCGTTATCCTGTAAATTATAAGGTCCTAAGTGCCAATTCCCTCCGTATCGATACAAAAGATACGGCACGCATTAAACTTACGATCATTCCCGGACCCAATCCGGAAGATGGCTGGTGGTATAAATTCGGGCAACATACCGCCCGCTTCGCTATGAGCGTGCGCAATTTCAGCTTTACGTACAAGAATACATACGCCATGACCCTTCCCGGCTTCCGTCCTGAAGTCGGTGACATGTTCGGACAAAAAAAACATGGTGGCTTCCTTGCTCCGGGAATAGACTTTGCTTTTGGTCTTACCGGAGATGGCTACATTGACCGTGCCCTACAAAACGATTGGCTTGTTTGTAACGACTCCATTGTCAGTCCGGCCAGCAGTAATGCACTGGAAGACTTACAACTACGTATTTCTCTGGAACCGATACGTGATCTCAAAATAGACCTCACTGCAAATCGTACCCGTAACCGCAGTCGCGAAATGCAATATATGTTCGCAGGCATGCCGGATACCCGCAGTGGCAATTTCTCTATGAGCATCATTTCTATCGGAAGTTCTTTCGAACGACACAGTGCCGGAGATGGCTACCGTTCCGGTACTTTCGAACGCTTCCGTCGCAACCTCGATGTTATCCGGGATCGTGTGGAAACTCAGTTCATTGGCGCACAATACCCACAAGGCAGCACCTTTGCCGGTAAGACATTCGATCCAGCCAACGGTACTATCAGCAAACATTCACCAGACGTAATGATACCTGCTTTCCTTGCCGCCTATACCGGAAGGAATGCCCGGAACTCGGCCCTCGACTTCTTCCCCAGCCTATTCTCCATGATGCCGAACTGGCGCATTACCTATACTGGACTCACCAAGATAGCCTGGTTCAAAAAGAATTTCCGCAGCGTCAATCTGAATCACGCTTACCGGAGTACATATAGTGTCGGCAGCTACAATACTTTCCAAAGTTTCATGAGCTATATGGGCGATCTTGGCTTTGTAGAAGATGTACAAACGGGAAATCCCATTCCTTCATCCCGTTTCGATATCAGCATGGTATCCATCAACGAGCAATTCTCTCCCCTCATTGGCATGGATGCTACTCTCAAAAATGGACTTACCGCCAAGGTAGAATATAAAACCAGTCGTATTCTGAATCTTAGTATGAGCGCCTGCCAACTGGTAGAAACAGCCTCACGTGACTTTGTAATCGGTTTGGGATACAAGATTGTCAACTTTAACTTATTCAGCCGCCGCAATGTAAAGGACAGTAAAAATCGTGTCAGCCATGATCTTGCTCTTCGCACCGATATATCATTCCGTAACCAGTCGGCCCTTTGCCGTGATATCCAACAAGGATTTGCCCAGGCTACCAATGGGAACAAAGCCCTTAAAATATCCTGTTCTGCAGACTACACCCTAAGTCGCCTCCTAACTTTACGCCTCTACTACGATCGCCAGCAAAATACCCCACTGATATCTTTCAGTTCGTACCCCGTTGTCAGTGCCGACTTCGGTTTCAGTATGAAATTCTCACTGACTCGGTAAATATATCCGACGGCAGGAGCACAAGTTCAAGGGAAAACCCTATCTTTGTCCAATATAAAGTAAAACAACATGAAACAATCAAGAATTTACATGAAGCGTTGGTTAACAGCTAACGAACGCAGTAAACAAGTTCCGACCGACACCTGGTATTTGCACTTCGCCAGTCAACTACTTCTTTTGATCGATCAATCTCCATTATACTGTAAAAAATCTGAAACGGAAAGAGTAGATGCTGCCATTTCATTAGCTCTCTACTTCCAAGACAGCATAGCCCAATCAGGTGGCTGGAAAGAGTTTTCAAATGCATACTACGGACTGTATAAATCTTATCTACCTTTCTATACACTGACAGATGCATATACTCCCGATGAAATCAACGTAGAGGACCTGTCATTTATACAATGGACACTCTTCTCCCGATATGCCATTTTTGAGGAAGACGAGGTTATCGTCCAAAACCCTCATGACCCCGATTTATTGGCACTCAGCCGGGAAGCGTATGATCTAATGGATGCTTCATTCGAAGAAGCACCTATTTGTGATGAACCTTCTTCTCCTATTTGGGTGATGGGATTGGATTTATTAGAAATGCCTCAAGTGCCATTACCCGAAATTAAACCGGGAATGCAACTCAAGAAAGATGTAGAAAATTGTCTGGCATACAGTAAAGGAGAACCACTATTGTACTTCTCCGTATATGACGAGCTATGTAAATTCTTTATAGAAGAACTGAAATGGGAAAATAAAAATGAAAGCTTATTACCCGAATTAAAGAATGAAAGGAACTTCGTAATCTATGCCAACGCCAAAGGTATGCTGATTGCCCCAAATGTTTCCTATTGTTTCTGCGATCCGCATAATCCAACATACAATGCAGCAAATGCTGCTGATAGAGGATTCAAATTATTCACTTATCCGGGAGCTTGTCCCTTTGATCTTGTAAAATATGGTATGGCTAAAGGACTGTTCCCTGATCTGCAACTTCCTTTTCCCGGTGGAAAAGAAGTATTGCATGATAATTGGGACTTCATTGCACGTTACTTCTTGTGTGAATATTACGAGGGGATTTAAAGAGGTGGTAGGGTGATAGAGTGATAAGGTGGTAGGGTGATAACACAGTTTCCACATCTTATCACTCTATCACCTTATTACTCTATCATCACCTTATCACCCTCTCCCAATTCCACTATTTCTTCCTTGCACAGCGTCAATTTCTCTACCCCGTCCGTTGTTACTGCCCAAGAATTTTCGATGCCCAACGGACCAATACCCGGTAATACGATTTTCGGTTCAAGCGCAAATACCATGCCCGGCTCCAACTCCTGTTTCATACGCGGAGCAAGTACAGGGGCTTCATTAATTTCCAGACCAATACCATGACCTATAAATTTCGCTTTCTGTCCGGCTCCCATAAAGTAATCAGCAAACCCGGCTTTAGTAACCATATCGATAGCTGTATTATAAAGATCTTCGCACACAGCCCCTGGTTTTGCCTTTTCTGTTACGGCTTCCTGTATTTCCAGACAAGTTTGATGAGCAGCATAAGCTCTCTCCGGCAATTTACCAATAGAGAACACACGGCTCATATCACCCATATATCCATTGAAGTTTCCACCCATATCCACCATGAGACTCTGTCCGGGTTGCAACATTGCACCATTCGCACCGATAGGTATAGACGGATCAAGTCCTTCACCTCCTAAAGCAAAATCATAAGGTGCAGGAGCAGTAGCATTATCACCAGCCAACAGACTTCCCATAAATATCTCCATACTCTGTCCAAAAGTCCGGAAAATACCCAAGCAACCTTCCAAGCGCATCAGACGTTCTATCTCAATAGACAACTGACGGTCTGTCATTTCCGGTTGATAAACAGAAGGAATCCGCTCGTATGCTTTCGCGTGAGCAGCACCCGACCGGCGGAACATCTCAATCTCAATATCCGTCTTTATACTGCGTGCCTTACGAATAATAGGTGTACCATTCACAACCGTCGCTTCCGGAAAGCAAGCTGCCAGACGGGTATATTCAGTATACGACAATTCATCTCCCTCCAACATTAACTTTGTGGGCAAAGGTAACCCGCACTCTTTCAACAAATCAGTCAACTGCTCCGGCTTACGGATAGGATAAATATGTTCCCCCTCAATATTATTAGGGCGTTTGATAAACAAACGTGCCGGGGCATTCAGAGGTAAATAAAGATAACCACTGACAACACGTCCATACGTATAGATTAAATTTACATTGCAAGTGATAAGAGCGGCATCAATCTCTTGTTGAGCCATCAAGACGCGTATTTTATCGCGTCTCAGTTTCAATTCAGGTTGTAACATCTCTTTGTTATTTATAATTTTGAGATGCAAAGGTAGACTAAAAAATGAAGAATGAAGAATGAAGAATGAAAAAAAGTACTGCCCTACACCTTCGCAGGCAGGGGCAGCACAAACCACAAATACAAATACAACTAAACAAAGTTTTCCTTTAAATAATTCCCTGACCCATCATAGCGTGAGCCACCTTCATGAAGCCTGCAATATTGGCACCCTTCACGTAGTTGATGTAACCGTCAGGTTCTGTCCCATATTTTACGCATTGTGCATGAATGCCGTGCATAATAGCGTGCAGTTTCTCGTCCACTTCGGCAGCACACCAACTGAGGTGCATTGCATTCTGTGACATCTCCAATCCGGAAGTAGCAACACCGCCGGCATTGACAGCCTTACCCGGAGCATACATCACCTTATGTTCAATGAACAAGTCGATAGCTTCCGGCGTACAGCCCATATTTGAAATTTCTCCTACACACATCACTTTATTTTCAATCAACTGACGGGCATCCTCACCATTCAGTTCATTTTGCGTAGCACAAGGCAATGCAATATCAGCTTTCACTTCCCAAGGACGCTTGCCGGCAACAAATGTAGAACCGGGGAATTCGTCTGCATACGGAGCCACGATATCGTTGCCCGATGCACGGAGTTCAAGCATATAATCTATCTTTTCACCACTGATACCATTCGGATCATAGATGTATCCGTCCGGTCCGGAGATAGTAACTACTTTTGCACCCAACTCGGTTGCTTTGGTAGCAGCTCCCCAAGCCACATTTCCGAAACCGGAAATAGCAACGGTCTTACCTTTGATATCAATGCCTTTAGTTTCTAACATCTGGTTCACGAAGTACAATCCACCGAAACCTGTAGCCTCAGGACGAATCAGAGAACCGCCGAATTCCAAACCCTTTCCGGTAAATGTACCGGTAAATTCACGCGTCAGCTTCTTATACATACCGAACATATAGCCCACTTCACGGCCACCCACACCGATATCACCGGCCGGCACATCCATATCCGGACCAAGATGACGCCACAGTTCCAGCATGAAAGCCTGGCAGAATCTCATTATTTCACCATCGCTCTTACCACGTGGAGAGAAGTCGGAACCACCTTTACCACCACCCATAGGCAGAGTAGTCAGTGCATTTTTAAACGTCTGTTCGAATCCTAAGAATTTCAGGATAGAAAGGTTTACAGATGCATGGAAACGAATGCCGCCTTTGTACGGGCCAATGGCATTGTTGAATTGCACACGATAGCCAAGGTTGGTTTGTACATCACCTTTGTCGTCCACCCAAGTAACACGGAACGTAAAGATACGGTCGGGTTCAACCAAGCGTTCTATGATTTTAGCTTTCTCGAACTCTGGATGCTGGTTATAGATATCTTCGATGGAAAGAAGTACTTCCTTTACGGCTTGAAGATATTCAGACTCGCCGGGATGCTTTGCCTCTAAAGAGGACATAATTCGTTCGATATTCATAATATTACGTTTTAAAAGGTTTATCCTTTCGTGATTTTAAGGTTATTCGAACAAAATGTCAGCGAATAACACTGCAAATATAGGCAAACTTTTGAATTTACCTATATTTTTCAGCGATATTTTGATTAAATAATGATAAAACGTCAGATTAATTATGAATTATAATTTAAAACTGAGGGTTCATTCCCAGATTATACATGATAAAGCCGTAAATGTCCGCCTGTTCCTCAAGCACCTTACTCATAGGCTTACCTGCACCATGTCCTGCTTTGCTATCGATACGGATAAGCGTAGGATTCGTTCCGTCATTACATTCTTGCAGGGTAGCTGCAAATTTGAATGAGTGGGCAGGAACCACACGGTCATCATGATCGGCTGTAGTTACCATCGTTGCAGGATACTTGGTACCGGGTTTCAGATTGTGCAGTGGAGAGTATCCTTTCAGGTACTCGAACATTTCCTTACTATCTGCACTTGTGCCGTAATCGCTTGCCCAGTTCCAGCCGATAGTGAACTTATGATAACGCAACATATCCATTACTCCTACCTGCGGAATAGCTACACGGAACAGGTCGGGACGTTGTGTCATACAGGCTCCTACCAGCAAACCACCATTGGAACCGCCTACTATGGCAATCTTATCTTTATTAGTATATTTATTATCGATAAGATATTCGGCAGCCGAAATAAAATCATCAAATACATTTTGCTTCTGCATCTTGGTACCTGCTATGTGCCAGTCTTCACCATACTCGCCACCCCCACGCAGGTTAACCTGTGCATAGATACCTCCATTTTCCAGGAACGGAATACGTGATGTAGAGAACCCCGGATTAAGGCTGATATTGAAGCCACCGTAACCATAAAGGAATACGGGATTCTTGCCGTCCTTCTTAAGATCTTTCTTATAAGTCAGGAACATCGGTATCTTTGTTCCGTCTTTGCTGGGATAAAACACTTGTTCCGTCACAAACTCGTCAGAATTGAAATCGACCTTCGGAGCACGGAAAAGCTCGTAGGTATTCGCATCCATATCATATTTATAAGTAGCACCGGGAATAGTAAATGAAGTAAATCCGAAGAAACATTCTTTATCATCCTTATCTCCCGTGAAACCTACAGAGCCAAGTGAAGGCAATTCTATTTCCAGTATTTCCTTACCATCCATCCCATATACATAAGCATGGTTGGCTGCATCCTTATCATAGGTCAGGAACAGTTTTCCACCTATCACTCCAGCATTCGAAAGTACATTCTCACTCTCCGGAACCAGTTCGGTCCAATCTTTCAGGGCAGGCTTATTGATATCTGCTATCATAAGACGGTACTTAGGTGCATCGTAGTTCGTAAACATATAAATCTTATCTCCTATCACTTCCATCGGAGCATAGTTATAATCCATATCCGTAGCCATTGTCACAAACGGAGCATTCGGTTTACGCAGATCTTTCATATACAAAGCATTTCCGCGCCCGTCACCGCTCTCATACAGGAACAGGACAGTCTCATCCTCATTTACACTGGCAGTATAAAAACGCTTGGGATGTGCCGGATTCTGATAAACCAGCTGATCCTGCGACTGCGGCGTACCCATCTTATGATAATAAATCTTATGATTCTCGTTTACGTTAGAAAATTCCTTTCCTTTCACCGGGGCGTCATAAGCGCTGTAATAGAACCCGTCTCCTTGCCAGGCAGCCCCTGTAAACTTCGCCCATTCGATGTGATCATCCAGCAGTTTACCGGTTTCCGTATCCATCACATAGATTTCACGCCAATCCGATCCGCTGCGTGATATGGTATATGCTGTATATTTTCCATTATTCGAGAAAGAGATACCCGATAAGGCTACTGTACCATCGTCCGAGAGTTTGTTAGGATCAAGGAATACACGTGGTTCACCGTCCAAGCTATCCTGTACATACAGTACGCTCTGGTTCTGCAAACCATCATTCTTATAGAAGTAATACTTGCCGTGTTTTTTGAATGGTGTACCAATCTTTTCATAATTAGCCACATCCGTCAGTCGCTTCAGCAGAGCATCACGGAAAGGTATCTTAGACAAATAGCCGTTTGTTACTTTGTTCTGAGCTTCCACCCATGCAGCAGTTGCAGCGGAAGTGTCATTCTCCAACCAACGATACGGGTCGGGTACTTCTGTTCCAAAATAGACATCTACAGTATCCACCTTCGCGGTTTCAGGATACGTAAGCTTTTGTTGTTGTGCACATGACATCATGATGATACCGGTTGCGAATAAAGTTACTTTTTTCATATTATACATATAAGAGTGTACAAGTTAGTTTAGGCGTAAAATTATAAAAACAACTGATAATAAACAAGGATTTGGAGTATAATTATGCAGGGAAAATGAAATACCTGTCATGCAAGAACAGTGATATTCATTAAGAAAAATACATTATATCTGAATAAGCATTAATAATTAGACCTTTGGATACCTCAAAATAACAATGATATGAAAAAGATGGAACAGAATACTCTCTTTTTTGTCGTACATAATATAGATTTCTATAAATTGAGAAAAAACTATGGCAACTGTAAAAGTAAAATTAAGAAAATCATCGGTGGAAGGAAAAGCCGGCAGTATCTATTATCAGCTATGCCACAAGCAGAGCAGCAGACAAATAACCACCCGGATGCATGTACCTTCCCAATGGTGGGATGCAAAAAAAGGAACATTTATAAATGAAGCGGACAACAGCGGAATGTCAGCCCGCTACCAACGTCAAATAGAGAAAGACTTGCAGTGCATCCGCCGGATTCTATGCGAATGGGACGGAGCCGGAAAAGACTACACTTTGGCGGATGTCATTGCCAGCTTTCATACTTGGAATGAAAAAGGAGACACCATACTGTCCTGTTTGGCTGCTTTGACCGATGAGTTAAAAAATGACGGACAATGGGGAAATACCCGTAACCTGCAACGGGCAATGAACAGTTTCTCCGGTTTCCTGAGAGGCGTGGATATCCCCCTCAATCAGGTGGACGAAAGGCTTATCATAGAGTACGAGCAATGGCTCCGATCACGAAAAGTAAGCAGAAATAGCAGTTCTTTTTATATGCGGACTTTGCGCTCTGCCTATAATAAGGTGATAAGCACGAGGCGGCTGGAACAGACATATCCCTTTCAGAGCGTTTATACAGGCGTGGAACGCACCCGTAAACGTGCTGTACATGAGGATATCATGGTTCGTTTGCAAAAATTGGATCTGACACGTTCTGCTCCGCTTGCCTTTTCGCGCGATTTGTTTATTTTCAGCTATTGTACCCGTGGAATGGCCTTCGTAGATATTGCCTATCTGAAGAAAGAAAACATCAGCGGAGGAATGCTTAGCTATGTCCGCCATAAAACAGGACAACGCCTCACCGTACGCATAGAACCTCCTATCGGGGAGATCATCAAACACTATGAGCCATACGTCCGCAATAGTCCTTATCTTTTTCCTATCATCACCTCCAATGATCCGGAAGAAGCATACCGGCAATATCAAACTGCGTTGGGCTACCATAACCGGAAGTTAAAAAAACTGGGAAAGTTGACAGGAGAGAATCTACGCCTCTCTTCCTATACCGCAAGACATAGCTGGGCAACCGTGGCACGCAACCACAACGTCCCGTTATCCATCATTAGTGCAGGCATGGGACACACTTCTGAAAAAACCACGCTTATATATTTGGAATCTGTAGAAAATTCACTGATAGATAAAGCGAATGAAGGAATCTTGAAGGCTTTATGTTGTAACGTTTCTAAGTAAGAAACCTTAAAATTACCGCGCAAAGATATAACAAATAAAAGAATAAAACAACATAATACAATAAATAATTATTTATACTTATATTTTAAAAAGAGTATAAAATATTGATTTCAAGCCCAATAAGTACTTGTTTATAGGCAGAAATGAATAGATATTCAAAATAAATATGAAATAGAATTCAATAAATATATTCTTAAAAAAATAATCAAAACATAGTATTGAATCTACAAAACTAAAAAAAATAGGATAAAAAATATTCTTTATCCTACAGTGATTCAATATTTTAAAGCGTTATACCATTTCTTACTTAGAAACGGTACAATTACAGGGTTACGGATGCCTTCTCTTGGGTTCAGGAGAAGTTCCGGGTTCCAAAAATCGACAGGCAAAACGAACAATTGGATCAACCTTACTTGCTGCGTATCAGAGTTGTTTTAAAGACCAAAAGACTCAGATACGCAGGAATGGAAGGAATGTCTTTTAGATAAAATACGACAAAACATGCAAGTAGTACCTTCAATCATGCATTGGTACGCCTTCAAAGTCTTTTATAATAAAGTATTCGAGATAGAAGACACGCTGAATGAAGACAAAATCGAGACTTATATTCCTTGTGAAACAACTCTTGTGGAACGTGGTGGAGTAAAAAAGAAGATACGCAAGCCGGTCATCTCCTCCCTCCTGTTCTTCTATTCCACGGAGAAACAGGCACTGGCATTACAACAGAGACTGACAGACCGCGTCATCCTATATACCCATCTTGTCAATTGGCAGAAATTACCGATAGCCATTCCCGAACGAGAGATGAAAATTTTCATGCTTGTCACTTCCTCCGGAGAAAAAGGACTGGATTATTTCGGTGATGCTCCCATGGAGTACAGCACCGGAGAACGGGTACTTGTGACGGATGGCCCGTTCAAAGGAGCAGAAGGCTACATACATCGTATCAAAGGAAACCGCCGGCTGATAGTAGCCATCCAAGGCGTATGTGCAGTGGCAACTGCCTATATTCCCCAATGCTTTCTCAAGAAAATATAATACATTACACTTAAAACAAATTTCTCAAACATGACAATTTGCCTTTTTGAGACCTTGGCGGCATTCACCGTCAGTTGCCTGCTCAGCGCAATGATTATTCCCAGAATATCATTGGTAGCCTTCAAAAGGAGGCTTTTCGATCCGCAGAATGACCGGAAGTTGCACACGACGCCCATTCCCCGTCTGGGAGGAACCGCTTTCTTTCCGTGCATCGCTGTACCCATTTCGCTCATCATCGCCTGCCACAATCTCTGCACGGACAGCAACTTGCTCTGCTGGGAACAGTCCACCTGCCTGCTCACCCTATTCAGTTGCCTCTTTATACTCTATCTGGCAGGAATGAAAGACGACCTGATAGGCATGCGCTACCGTGCCAAGTTTGTCATCCAGACACTTTGCGGCCTTCTATTAGTGGCCTCCGGCTTTTGCTTCAACAATCTCTACGGACTGTTCGGCATCCACGAGCTGCCCCACTACATAGGCATACCGTTCACGGTCTTCATCATAGTCTATATCATGAATGCAATCAATCTGATAGACGGTATCGACGGTCTGGCTTCCGGATTGAGCATAATAGCGTTCTTCGCTTTCGGTTGCATGTTCGTCTGTCTGGATTGGTGGCTGTACGCTTTCATCTCTTTTGCCGCCTTGGGTGTGCTGATACCCTTCTTCTATTATAATATGTTCGGACAGACCCGCCGGGGGCGGAAAGTGTTCATGGGAGATACCGGTTCACAAACCATCGGCCTGCTGCTGGCTGTGATGGCCATCCGGCTCAGTATGTTCGACCCCGTCAAGGAAAATATTTTCCCCGGTGCCATCGTGACGTCATTTTCCTTCCTGCTGGTGCCGATGCTGGATGTAGTCCGGGTGGTACTCCACCGCCTGCGCACTCACAAGCCTCCGTTTCTTCCCGATAAGAATCATATCCATCATAAATTCATCGCCCTGGGGATGTCTCAACATCAGGCACTGGGCTTCATCCTGGGCATCGCCTGGATTTTCATTATGTCTAACACACTCTTAGCCCCCTATCTATCCGTCACCGTGTTGTTCCTGCTGGACGTGGCGGTATGGACAGCCATGCACTTCTACATTACAGCAAAAATATTGAAGAAGAAGAAAACAAAGAATTAAACATCAAAAATTAATACAAGAACATTCAACAAAGAAACATTTAATATGAAGAAGCATCTTTTATATCTGCTCTTCTCGTTGGCATTGCTCACTTCGTGCAATACGTCAAAAGAGATTATCTATTTTCAGGATGTGCAGGTCAACAGTCCCGAAGCAATTGCCCCGCCTCAAGACATCACCGTGCAACCCAAGGACCAGATATCCATCATAGTATCAAGTAAGGACCCCGAACTGGCAGCTTTGTTCAATTTGGCCCGCGTGCAATACAGAGTAGGTTCCAAAGACCCAAATAGCGGCAATAACAACGGGGAAATTTCCGGCTATACACTGGATGACAAGGGCAACATCGACTTTCCTATATTGGGAGAGCTCACTGTGACAGGTATGACCCGGAGCCAGATTGCCGCGCTAATAAAGCAAAGGCTGAAAGAAGAAAATCTGGTGAACGACCCCGTGGTCACCGTAGAATTCATAAATCTCAGCTTCTCCATTTTGGGCGAAGTAAAAACTCCCGGAAAATACAGCATTTCCAAGGACTATATAACCCTGCTGGAAGCTATCAGCATGGCAGGCGACCTGACTATTTACGGCAAGCGGGATGCCATTTTCGTAATCCGCGAAGAAAAAGGAGAACGAGTGACGCACTGGGTGGATCTCCGCTCCTATGATTTATTCAAATCTCCCGTTTATTATCTGAAGCAGAACGACGTAGTGTATGTGCAGCCCAACAAGGTGCGTGCCGGACAATCCACACTGAATGAGAACAGTGTGAAAAGCGTAGGACTATGGATCAGCATTGGGTCGTTCCTCACCTCGCTGGGAGTGTTGCTGTTTAAGTAGTCAGCTCATAACTAATTAATATTATTATGATTGAAAAGAAAAAGCCTTCCGACGATTTTATACGAATACAGGATTTATGGGAAATGTTTGTTCCCAAATGGCATTGGTTCGCCATATCCTTGTTCATTACTTTGGCCGTAGCGATGTTGTACCTGTTGAGCACTCCCCCCATTTACACCCGTACCGCCGCCATCCTCGTAAAAGACAACTCTAACAGCAGTTCTTCGACGGGAGCGATGAACGAATTTTCCGATTTGGGCATCTTCAAGTCCAATACCAACATCAATAATGAGCTGCTGACGTTGAAGTCCCTCACATTGATGACCGAGGTAGTCAACCGGTTGGGATTGAACGAGAGTTACACCGTCCGCAGGGGATTGAAGGACGTCGATTTATACAAATCGGCTCCCGTAGTCGTCACGTTCCCCGACAAGATAGAAACCAACTTGAGCTTCACCATCGAGTTATCCTCAAAAGACACGTTCATCCTTTCCGAATTTGAAGTATCGGGAGAAAGCACAGAAGAAACCTTCTCCGCCCAAATGGGTGATTCCATACATACCTCCGCCGGTACGATAGTCATATCTCCCGCGCAAGAGTTCAACGACGCTTTTAAGAATACGCCTATCCGATACGCGCGTGGAGACGTGCGCAACGTCGCCAACGCCTATGCAAGCGAACTGGTCGCCGAATTGGGCGACGAAAAAGCCACCATCATCAATCTCAGCATCAACGCCACCTCCATCCGGAAAGCGGAAGACATCCTAAACACTTTGATCGAGGTCTACAACGAGAACTGGATTCAGGACAAGAACCAAATTGCCGTCAGCACCTCGCAATTCATCAGCGACCGTCTGGGCGTGATAGAGAACGAACTGGGACATGTGGACGAAAACATCTCCAGTTACAAGAGCGAGCACCTGCTGCCCGACGTACAGGCAGCCTCCAACCTCTACATGGCACAGTCTGCCGAAAACAAAAAAGAGTTGTTGGCGCTGAACAACCAACTCTCCACCGCCCAATACATCCGCAGGGAACTGGACGCCAATCAATTGAATCGTCCGCTACCCACCAATTCCGGCATCGTCAACGCCAATATAGAAACTCTGATCAACGAATACAACAATCTGGTGCTCGACCGCAACCGGTTGATAGCCAACAGCAGCGAGAAGAACCCGCTGGTAAAGAACATGGCAAACTCCCTGCAAAGCATGCAGCACACCATCATCCAGTCCGTCGATAATCTAATCGTCTCCCTGAACACTCAAATCCGTAGCATCCGCCGACAGGAAGAGGCTACCACCCACCAATTGGCATCCAATCCGAACCAGGCGAAATACCTGCTATCGGTGGAACGCCAGCAGAAAGTGAAAGAAGAGCTTTATCTCTACCTGCTCCAAAAACGTGAGGAAAACGAACTCTCACAAGCGTTCACCGCCTACAACACCCGTCTGATCACTGCTCCGCACGGCAGCATGTTTCCTACCGCCCCCCGCAAGATGAATATCCTGTTGGTGGCATTTGCCGTCGGGCTGCTGCTACCGGCAGTCATCATCTTCATGAAGGAGAACATGGATACCAAAGTGCGTGGTCGCAAAGACCTGGAAAGCCTGAGTGTGCCGCTCATAGGCGAGATTCCCCAATGCCCCGGCACGAAAAGGAAATGGCAACTTAAGAAGCGGCAGAAGATAAATACCATCGTGGTGAGTGAAGGCAACCGCAACATCATCAACGAGGCATTCCGCGTGCTACGTTCCAACATGGACTTTATGGCAGGCAAGGACAGCAGTCAGAATGTCTTCGTGCTGACCTCGTTCAATCCCGGCAGCGGCAAGAGCTTCCTGGCCCTGAACATCGCCATGAGTTTTGCCATCAAAAAGAAACGGATTCTGGTTATCGACGGCGACTTGCGGCATGGCACCACCTCCTCCTATATTGATTCTCCAGGCAAGGGACTCAGTGATTACCTAAACAATCAAATTAAAGATTGGAAGGAAATCGTTGTCCCTCACAAGGAATACGAAAACCTGCACTTCATCCCCATCGGCACAGTCCCTCCCAACCCTACGGAGATATTGGAGGACAGCAAGCTGGCAGAGCTGATAGCAGCTTTGAGACCGGAATATGATTATATCTTCATCGACTGTCCGCCCGTCGACATTGTGGCCGACGCACAAATCATCGAGAAGCTGGCGGACCGCACCATCTTCGTTGTCCGTTCCGGCCTGCTGGACCGCACCATGCTCTCCGAACTGGAAACAATGTATACCGTGAAACGATTCAAGAACCTCTCCATGATACTGAACGGAACGGAAAGCACCGGAGGACGCTACGGATACGGCTATCGCTACGGATACCATTACGGGTATGCTTCTTATTATGGAGGTAAAGAGAAATAAGACTAAATAGTGCAGTAAAAAAATATAAATTAACTATAATAGTGCAGTTAAGTTCGAAAAACATAACAAAATAGTGCAGTTAAAGAATTAAATAGACTACCTTTGTTCTGTAATACATAAAAATATACCGTTATGAACATCAACGAATATGCACAAATTGTAGCAGACCAAAAAGAGGAACTGAAATTAATCAATTCTGAAGACTTATGCTCCCGAAAAGAAGAAAAACTATTCGACATAGATAGTCCTTTAGCGCAAATAGTCATAGGAGTACGCCGAAGTGGTAAATCAACAATCTGCCATAAAGTTCTAAAAGAAAGAAAGATACCTTATGCTTATGTCAATTTCGATGACGAACGATTATACAAATTAGAATCCAAAGACTTAAATTCACTATTGGAAGCAATATATATGGTATATGGAGACTTCCAATATTTATTTCTTGATGAAATACAGAACATTGAAGAATGGTTTCTTTTCGTAAACAGATTGCTTAGACAGAAAATTCATCTTATCATAACCGGCTCTAACGCCAAACTCTTAAGTAGTGAACTCAGCACACACTTGACCGGACGGTATAACCAAATAGAACTTTACCCTTTTTCATTCACAGAATTCTGTCAATATCGAAAAATAGATACTAAAGACATTTCAACCAAAGGAGTAGCTTTCAAAAAAGCTGCATTTGAAGACTACTTCAAGAAAGGAGGCTTTCCTGAATTATTTGAGGTTAAAAACAGTCGAGGATATATTCAAGGATTATTCGACTCTATCATACGTAAAGATATACAGCAGCGTTTTAAAATCAGATATATAGAATCGTTACGTATGTTGGCTAACCATCTGATAGATGGCTTCGGTCAGGAGATTATATATTCCGACCTTGCTGAACGCTTTGGTTTTGGTTCTTCACACACAGCAGAAAACTACGTTTCATATCTTAAGCAAGCATATCTTTTGATAGGCATTCACAAATTCTCATTTAAAAGCAAAGAACGCATCCGTAATGAAAAGAGTTATGTGGTTGATACCGCCTTTATTACAGAAAGGGATGATGCTATGAATAAACAAAACTTAGGGTGGAAATTAGAGAATATTACCTATGTTGAACTATTAAGAAGAAATAAGCCTTTATTTTACGATGTTTTCTATTATCGGGAACAATATGAGATTGACTTTGTGATTTGTGAAGGAATTAATGTCAGAGAATTAATTCAGGTATCAGTTGATATTTCTTCTACCAAAACCTATAACCGGGAAATATCAGCATTGTGCAAAGCTTCTGCTGATTTAAAATGCAATAAATTAACCCTAATAACCATGAATGACAATAGAATTATTGAAGAAGAGAATCATACGATACAAGTTATATCTATCATAGACTGGTTATTACAAGAATAAAGCCTGCAATATGCAGTTATTTTCCAAATCCCAATCCATCGCAAAAAGCGGCCTTCTGAAAGGAATGACCGACTACCATTGCCACATCCTGCCCGGAGTGGATGACGGGGTGAAAACAATGGACGAATCACTTCTGATCCTGGCGGAAATGGAACGGCAGGGTGTCCGCAAAGTGTGGCTCACTCCCCATGTGATGGAAGACATCCCTAACGCCACTCTTATATTGAAAGAAAAATTCAAAGAGTTACAAGCCGCCTACTGCGGCACGGTGGAACTGAATTTAGCCGCCGAATATATGATGGACAACCTCTTTGAGGAACGCCTGGAAACCGGTGATCTACTCCCACTCCACGAAGGCAGCAGGCAATATCTGCTGGTGGAAACTTCCTGTTTCAATCCGCCCATGAATTTGCTATCTATCCTGAAGCACATTCAAACGAAAGGCTACCGGCCTTTGCTGGCACATCCCGAACGTTACCTGTATATGGACATGCCCGATTACCGCGCATTGAAGCATGAAGGAATCGCCCTCCAACTGAACCTTCCGTCACTGACGGGAATATATGGCATACATGCACAAAAAAAGGCCGCATCCCTGCTGAAAGCAGGGATGTACGACCTTACAGGAACCGATATGCATTCTGCTGAAAACTTCAGAGTATGGCTCGGAACACGGATTGGCAGTCGAGACAGGGACATGCTTTGGGCACACTGCCCGGCATGTCGCGATGGCCTCTGAGCTGCGCCTTCGGGAAGAGTTTCAGCAACCGGGACAGCAGCTGTTCCAGTTGTTCGAACTGCTCCCCGGTGAGCGTGTCGGCAGGATGTCCTTCCGCGTCCAGTCCGCCTTCGTAGCATACGCCGATGGAACAGCGGTTGAAAGGACGGCAATGAGCCCCCACTTCAAGCAACCGGCGATGCCGGCTGACAGTTCCGTCACGGCGGACGTAGAAGTGATAACCGATAGTGCGGAACCCACGGGCACGATGGTCACGCAAGAGTTGCTCCACGGTATAGTCGCAGTTACAACGGGTAGCAGAACAGTGCAAGATGATGTAACGCACCGAATCGGCGGAATCCATCATCAGCCCGTTCTCCACCCCGGCGAGGAGTTCACGCTCACTGAGCACTTCCTCCCCGCCTACAGTCATAGGGAATGTTTCCTGTATCATGGCAGTATGCCCTCGACGATGGTTGAACAACTCGTCACCCCCAGTGCCGTGAGCGCCGCAATGGCCGCCTGAATGATAGCATTGAGCAGAGACACCCAAGTGATTTTATTTCCTTTTACAGAATCAGACATAATATTTAATTATTAATTGTTAACTATTAATTGATCCCCTATCCAAGCGGATCGTCCTCTATGCCTCCGTCGCCTCCGGTATTATCGCCTCCATCATCCACATTGCCCGGATCGGAGGAAGACACCTGTTTGATGACGTTTCCATCCTTGTCGTAGCAGGTAATGTTGACGGAGGTATCCTTCAGTTCCTGCTTGATGTTGGTACTGGGGGTGAAGATAACTTTGCGGGTGGTGATGAGTCCCGCACTCACATCCTCCACTTTAGTCACTGCCCCGGCCTGCAAGCCGAAGCGCATGGTGCCCAGTCCGGGCACGGCAACGGAATGCCCTTCGGTGGCCCAAGCCTTGACAACGTCGCCGATAGCTTGCCAGGAGGCATTGAGGCTACCCTTCGGTATTCCCGACCGTATGAAAGCTTCGGATATGACTTTTTCCTGCTTCAGCGTGCTGTAGATTTCGGCCTGCATGATGAAGCGATACTGCCCCGCCGAGGGGCCCACCGTCAGTTTGGTCTGACGGGCTTTTACTTTAATTCCCATAATCTCAATAATTAATAATGATGATGTTAGTGGTAAGCAGTAAGTAGTTACTATATCTACTTGCTCTTACCGCTGGCAAAGATAAAACAGGCCGGAAACCGACTTATGGGTTTCCATGGGTTCCGCTGGTTTACTCTTTACGGTTCACCCAAGTGTCTGGTAATCAACAACACTTGCCGGGAAGTGAGCAGCTTCTGAGAACGATGATAGCCGGTAGCTTCCAGTTCCTCCATCAGGGGAGGGCAGCCGTGGACCCAGCGCATCAAACGGTTGGTAGCCACTGCGGACGTTGACTTCGGAAAGTAGAGAAGAGACAATTCGCTCTTCGTCATGGAGATGGGATGAAAGGACATGGTTTTCAAATTAAAAATAAAAAAATAAAAATTAGTGTTTCCGGCACAATGCCTTCTGTTTATCAGAGTTGCAAGAAGCGCGAAATTGCTGCCCTATTGGAAAAATATTTTTTCCCAGTTGGGAAAAAATAAAAGGCTTGCAAAAACTTGCAAACTTGCAAAACTTGCAGCCTCCTCACACCCACACACGCGCATGCGCATACGTGCGTAAGGGGCAGACTTGATCGGTACTTCGGATGAATCATCAGATAAACCTGTATTCTCCTCTACCGTTTTTCACCAACCGGCCTTTGCCGGTCATGCGTTTCAACAACGAGTCGATCGTATTGGCAGATATTCCGTACCGGGCACCTTCCCAGAGAGCCTGACTGCGAGTGAAACAGAGAGGCAGCATATCCAGAAACGCCTCTTGCGGCACTTTCTGCTGCGGCATTGTATCACCGGACGGAAGAAACGAAAGGATATGACACGAATGCCGGTACAGCGGCTCCACGAGCGCCAACACAGCATGAAAGTCATCGCTGCCGACGGTGAGTTCAAACTCCGGCACCACCCCGTCCTGCACATTCTCCCGTGGAATGCGGGATGAAGGTGACAGCCCCGGACATGCCATCAGTGCTTTTACAAGGTCGTCCGTCGTGCCCGACGACATCAACAGGGCATCAAGCGAACGTATCAATGCCACAATGCTGATGACGCGACAGATATTGATGGCGATACGTGCCACCGCACTTTTCATGGGATCGCCATGAATCACTGCCGCACGACCGAATACGCATGAAAGGTGAGCATTGAATTCGTCTTTCTGCTCTTGGGTGAGTTTCAGGTTTATGCCGCTCACAACAGCCGCCAGGGCATCGAGCAGGTGTTTCCAACGTTCGCCCCAGGCGGTGAACATAGCGTCATAGTCACTCCCGGAACAGTCGAACTGGTCTACCCATTCATGGATGGGAGGCATGCAGTAGAACACCTGACGCGAGAAGAGTCCGTTCTCTGCCGAGGGGATGAGCGGCTTCACCTGGGCGGGCGTTCCGCTGAGCAACACACTGAGATATGATTTTCTGCATTCCCGGTATTCGTGGTTGGTGCGGCGGTTATAGGCCAGCCGTTCATGATCGAAACTCTTGCGCAGCGTGTCGCTCCAGTGTCCGTAATCTGTGCCGATGGCTGCACTCACAGTATCAGCTTCGGTTTCACATATCAGTCCGGCACCGTCAGCGTCCATCAGGTTCTCCAGCATACCGGATCCGGAGTTATCACCTGCGATGAGAAACATCTTCATGCAAGGTTGTTCAGGTTCGGGCGTTGCCGCCTTTTCCTTGCCCAGCACGTCCCATAGGGCTTTCTCACGGCGGTAAGTTTTCATCTTCTCGTTGTATAGTTTCATCAGCGAGTCGTGTATAGGTTCTGCCAGCCGGCGCACCCACGTCAGCGCACCTTTTCCGGAAGCGGGCGGAGCGATGACAAAGGCTTGCAGGCACGGATATTTGCTTTTGCGTCCGTAGGTGAAGTACAACAGCTTGTTGAGGGTGGCGCCGAACACCGTCACGGCTCCCAGCAACAGGATGTCCCTTTGGGCGGGTGTGTCGCCGCAGTCTATCATTTGTTGCAGGAAGAGCGGCCACCGGTAATCCGGGAAGCAAGGCAGGGGAACGGGCACTGATTCTACAGGAGGCATCGGTTCGGAAGGAGGCATCGGCTCACCTTCTTTACGCGCGCATGTGTGTGTGGGTGAGGGGGCCTGCAAGTTTTGCAAGTTTGCAAGTTTCTTGTCGAGGCGCACACCTGCCAGTTGAGCCAGATGAAACACCGTTCCCAGGGAATTTCCTCCCCGTCCGTCGTGCAAGGCATGGCTGTAGAGTTTGTCAGCTTCATTCTGCCGGTACTTGGCGGACAAGCTGCAAAGACGATGGAAGAAACTCCGTCCCGCTTCGCCACAACTGTTGGCCACGGCGAAAGCCAGCGGCATATATTCCTGATAAGTGGGCGCAAGATCGGCTCCCGCCTGTTCGACGGCGAGAGTCAATTGTTCAATAATATCAATATCGTTCATGAAAAGAGGAGAAAATATGAATTATCAACTATTAATTTTTAATTTGCAATCCGCATCGTATGCCAGGAAGCAGGCTCTCGACATATCGGCGTTGGCGGTATCGGCCTTCAGTCCGTGCTTCCACTCCAGATAGTCCCAAGCGGTGTGCACAGCATTGTCGAACGACTGTTCCAGCGTATCCGTGAGGCTCAGGCGGTAGGGTATAAAGAGTTTCACTCCCTTAGCGCCGGGACTTACAAAGGCAAGGTCGGGCTGCAACACTTCATCGGCAAAGAGGCGGTCGCGCCACATTGCGGCCTCTTGGGTAGAAGCAAGGTGATCGATATCTACCACAAATAGTCCGGAGGGCACTACGATGCACTGCTCACGGCAGTACGAGAAGACTCCGGCAGGCGTGACGTATGGCAACAATGTCTGTTTTTTTCCACGGAAAGTTTTATCGTTTTCCGTATCGGATCTTACTCTTTGTGTCAGTTCCTCCAGATGAGAGTCGGAAGATATGTAGGCATGAAGCCCTGCCACACTGCACACTCCTGCAGGTACTTTATTAGTAACGGGAGCATTGAAAAAAGACATGATATATTCTTTCATAACGTCGATTCTGATTTAATTAAAGATATATTTTATATTCATCGGATTTATGTCAACAAAGATACAGCATATATCCCGCCTTCTACAACACTCATACAGGCGTTTACAAAGCGTTTATATTCATTGAGCGTTCATTGATAATTCATTGAAAAGAGTTGAAATAATCCAAGAAGAAAAGATAAAAAAATGGAAAGAGAAAATATAACTATGAACGACAAACCGGAAATAGAGATAAAAATATTCGGCGGTACGAACATGATAGTCCCCACGGGTACTACCGCCGTTCAGAACTTTTACGGCGATCAGTTTGCCGAGGTCGCCATCCGTCCCGAAGCAACCACGGGCATTGAAAGTCTGAGTGATGACGAGTGTCACCTCTTCACCTACGTGCCCGACGTGAAAAAAGTGCATGAGTACACCCGCCTCCTGAGCGAATGTACCAGTGCCCACGATTTGGCCGGCGTGGTGGGCATCATGCTCAGCGAGCCCCACGTGGACAAGGATACGGTGGTGAAAGGCACCTTCATCGAGGTTCTTCTTCCTTTCGCCTCCCGGCTGACGTCGGGGGCAAAGGTGGATAATGTGAGGCAACAGATTAATAATATGCTGATGACGAGGGGGAGGGAAAGAAAATAAGAGAAGGGTGAAAATATGGACAGGGAATAACAGTAATTAGCGAAATAGCACTATATTTGCAGTAATTAGCAGTTCATAAAAATCTCACAAATGACAATGCAGAAGTTGAAAGTAAAGAATTTGGGACCCATTAGAGAGGCGGATGTTACGCTCGGCGACCTCACCATATTGGTAGGTGAACAGGCGAGCGGAAAAAGTTTGTTCCTGCAAGTGATGAAGTTGTTGTTGGACAAGACCCATATTCTCAATACATTGGAGAAATACAACTATGTAGTCAATAAAAGTCCGGAGAACATTCTGACACTTTATTTCGGTGAAGGCATGGCTGGGGTATGGACTGATGAGACATGCATTGCCAATATAGATACAGAAATTTGCAAAAAGAATTCCCTTTTAGAAAAAGATGGAGTGGACAAGGAATCTCTTTTCTATATTCCGGCACAACGCATCCTGAGCATCTCGGACGGGCGTCCTAAGAATTTTATGGAATTTGATGCCTCTACTCCATACGTGCTGAGAACTTTCAGTGAAACTCTACGGTTGTTTTTCCAAAGCGGGCTAAATGCTGACGGAATTGTTTTTCCTGCACACGAAGAAATGGACACATCTTTTGACGAGAGCATCTTTCATGGTGGACGCATTGTGGCGGACGAGAGTTCGGGACAGAAGAAAATGCGGATGGAAATTGATGGATTGAGTGTGCCGTTCATGACCTGGAGTGCCGGACAAAAGGAGTTTATGCCGTTATTGATGGCTTTCTATTGCCTGTATGGTCATTATTCAGCCGTAACTCCCAAAGAGAAATATGAATATGTGGTGCTGGAAGAACCGGAAATGGGACTTCATCCGCAAGCAATAAAGACTATTATCCTGCAAGTGCTGGAGTTGATGCAAATGGGGTACAAAGTGATTATCTCCACTCATTCTCCTGTCTTTCTGGAATTTGCATGGGCTTTCAATCTACTGAACAACTATGTGGAAGAGGGAAAAGATGGAGCTTTGCTCGAAATGTTTGATTTAAACAATGCAACATCCGCAAAAGATAAACTATACGGTATCTTCAACAAGTCTGTCCGTACTTATTATTTTGCACGTAAGTCAGGCAAGGTACACTCATTAGATATAACCTCTTTGGATGCAGGAGATGATAATCCTGATATTTCCGAATGGGGAGGAATATCGCAATTTGCCGGGAGGGTATCAGAAATCGTAGCTAAATATATGAGTGCAGATGAATAAAAAAGGAACATACACGACAACAAAGAAGAATTCGGCAAAAGGAATATCTCTATTTGAAGAGGCCATAAACACCACTCCGGATGTGGCAGGAAAGTATCAAAAAGGATTAACTGCTTTAGGTAATTATAGCACCAAGATAGAGGTTGAGAATTCTCAACTGATAGACGGCAGTCTTGATATTGATAAGACTGTTAAACAGCTATATCCGGAAGATGCTCGCTGGGATTATGCAGTATCATATAATGGAAAGGTCTATTTTATAGAAATACATCCGGCAATGACCAGTGAAGTTACAAAAATCTTAGAAAAATTGGCTTGGTTGAAACAATGGTTGCAGCAGCAGGCTCCACTCATAGATAAGATAAAGGCGGAGGTGCCATACCATTGGGTACAAGTTTCCAATTGTATGATTTTACCTACATCGCCACAATATCGGCGGTTGGCTGCTGCGGGTTTGTTTCCTAAAAGAAAGTGTAAATTGCCCATTAAAATGTAGTATCAAGCATTTTCAATCCGAAGGTTTCTATACCCTATATATCTTTAAAATAAAACCTTTCATCTTTTAAAAACAGTGTTTATACAAAAGACAATATGCTGATGACGAGAGGGAGTGGAAGATAGAAGGACAATAAAAAAAATAATGCCGTTATGAAACTGAACGAACAGGAAATATTCTCTGAAACTTTTTTCGGTATTCATTTTAATTCCGTACATTTGCTATAATAAAAAATCTGTTATTTATGGATCTATCTCATAAGACATATATAGAATCATTCTCAATCAAAGGTTTATGGGGAGAAAAAGACATTATATGGAAGCACATTAACCCTGATGTAAACGTGTTGGTAGGCATTAACGGCAGCGGGAAAACAACCCTGCTAAACGCCATGAATGCCTATTATAGCCAAGATAACAAGGAACTTAAAAAACAGACAGGTGAGCTTTTGGGCAATCCGGTTTCCAATTGCGTTTACCCGACAACTTACTTACGTTCATTCGATACAGTCCCCGTCATAGACAAACGAAAATCCCAAAGTCCGCTCATGCAAGAACTGAACAAAGTAGTCATTCAAAACCAAGAAGGGCTCTCTTTTTTCAACTATCGAATGAAAAAGCTGGACTATCCGGAGAAAGCAGAAGAGATACAACAGAATATAGATGAACTGTTTGCCATTGTAAACGAATTATTTTCGGACACTCAAAAAAGAATCGACACATCAAAGGGCAACAACAGTACATTGATCTTCCACCAAGGTAGCCAAATTATCCACTTGGAACAATTGTCTGCTGGAGAAAAACAGTTACTTTTGATTCTTCTCAAAATGTTTCTGTTAGAAAAGCAACCTGCAGTGTTCTTCATGGATGAACCCGAAATATCATTGCACATCAGATGGCAGCGGGAGATCATCAACAAACTACGCCAACTGAACCCCTTATGCCAACTTATCATCTCTACCCACTCTCCCAGTATATTCGGAGCCGGATGGGGCGACAAGGTTATCTATATGGAAGACCTAATGCGGTAGTTATATGTCAGAATCAAATATTGAAATACAAGCAGAGTATTATAAGAATATACCCATACTTGACAGAAAATTCAAATCAAGCGTTCATCTGGAGGATGAAGAGGATGAATTGTTTTGGGACACAATGTTACAAGCACACCGCCCCGGACATTACTTCTACATTTATTATAGCAAAAATGATAATGGCAATGAAACGCACGGTTGTACACAATGCTTAAAGTACAAACAATTTCTATCAAATAATTTCTTCATCTGCATAGATAGCGATTTACGTCATTTGCGCAAAGAGCAAGGAGTAGATGCCAACAATTTCATTCATCAAACCTATTGCTATTCATGGGAAAACCATTATTGCTTTGCAGAAAGATTACAAAAAACATTGGCAAACAAATGTCCGGAGGTTGCTGAATTATTTGACTTCAGAATATTTCTGACTGCATATTCTACCGCAATATATAAAGCTTTCCTCTTGTTTCTGGCAATGGACAGGAAAGGAATCAGGGGATTCAGTCTGAAAGATTTCAGAGAGTTACTTCCACAACAGTGCAGCCATAAATACATGGCAAACAATGGAGAAACTTTCAACCATGAGATGGAGAAAAAAGTTACAGCATTCATATCTCCTCTCATTAGAAGTCATCACGTGGATTTGGAGGTTGAAAAAAGATACTATCAACAATTAGGACTTACAGAAAGCAATGCCTATCTTCACATCAGAGGACATCAATTGTATAATCTCGTAGAATATATCGGAAAACATTTATGTCACCCAAAAGGCATCAATTTCACAGATGAAATTCTGTTAGATGATATACAGATGCAAGGATATTGGGAGGTCGAAAAGACTGGAGAGGATATCCGAAGCTTTTAATACATAAAACTTGTAAGGAGACAAGAGGCTGACATCAATACGTCAGCCCCACAATCCACAAAGGCAACTTCTTTCCTGTAGCATATTCAATGTTATCGGCAAGGACAAAGGAATTTGGCAAATCCGCAATTTGTTTGAAGGTTTTATCCGCCCCTCCCACTTCGAAAATATATTTATGGTCAATGACAAAGTCACCCTGCGTCTTTCCGTACTCCACCTCATGGTTCACGGAAAGCTGGCTCAACACAAAAGTTTCCCTCGCCGTACCAATCTGTACGGACGTGGAAGCGATAAGTGAAATTGATTATAGGACAAATATACGGATTTGTTTAGAAAAGAAAGCAAATTAAAATAATCTCCCATGACTTCTTTTATCGTATCGAAGAATTCCGGCTTTTCTTCTTCATGCCATGGTTCTTTTTCAAAGAGTTTTTTTTGACACATACTCCCGTGAGAACGATTGGTACGTCATGGAAAAGCAAATCGTTTACAAGAATATAACATATACATTAGGAAATTATGAAAAAAATGAAATTAGCATCTTTTGATATTTTTGATACAACTCTGCTCCGAATATGCGGTAAACCACAGAATATATTTTTTCTGGTTTCAAGAAAATTGTTCCCGGATGATTTAAAACTTCAGCGTGATTTCTTTAATTGGCGTTTGAAAGCCGAGTACTTTGCTGTTATGCAAAAGGGGAGTGGCGTGACAATTGATGAGATATACAATTACTTCCCAGCAACGGAGTTTAGCAATTGTTCCAAGGATAAGGCAAGACAGGAAGAGCAGGATTGTGAATATCTCAATTTGATTGCCAATCCTCAAATGAAAGCACAAATAGAAAAGTATAGACAAAGCGGTTATCGTATTATATTTATTTCAGATATGTATTTGCCATCTTCTTTTTTGTGGAAGGCATTGAAGAAAAATGGATGCATTGAAGAAGGAGAGAAAGTGTTTGTATCTTGTGAGGAATCGGTCCAAAAGTCTAATGGATTACTATTTGAAAAGATAAAAAGGAACTATGATATAGATGAATGGGTGCATTACGGTGACAATCATGAAAGTGATTATATTATGCCGAGAAAATATGGGATAAACTCTTGCCTAGTTAATACTTCGTACACAAAAATAGAGAAGAGGTTTTTGAAAAAGATTTCGACTTCACCCGACAAATTCCTCTTATCCACATTGGTCGGTTTTCAAAGGGCTGCCAGACTTGTTTTGAATAACGACAAAGCAACATTCGCAGCAGATTATATTGCACCTACTTTTTTATCTTATGTCGTACATGTTGTAGCAGAAAGCAGAAAGAAAGGAATAGAAACGCTCTATTTCTTATCTCGGGATTCTTATTTGTTTTATAAGATAGCTCAATGTTTGTATCCCAAAGAAAGTGAAATCCAATTTAAATATTTGTTTGTTTCAAGAAAGTCGTTGACGCTCCCCTGTTTATATGATTTTACACTTGATGAATTGCGCGAGAATTTTGGATGCCAATCACTTGTCAAAAAAGGCGACATTGGACATTTTTTGAACATATTGAAAATCCCTTTGGAGAAATATATTCAAGAGACAGGTTCTCATTATTCAGGTACGATAAGAACATCGGAGGAAGAACAACGTTTTTGGAATTATCTTTCTGGCAAGAATATGCATTTGAAGGAAGAAGCAGATAAAGAGAGGATTTTGTTGGAAAAATATTTGGAACAAGAGAACTTCTTTTCATGCAAGAAAGCGGCAATTGTCGATTTGGGCTGGAATGGAACGACCCGTCTTTTATTGAATAGAATAAGAAATAGACACAATCATAAGCAAATCTATACATTTTATTGGCTGGCATTTAAAACTGCCATTTCTAAAGTATATGGTGACTACGATTCGTACACATCAGATCAAAGAAAAGCAAAACTGTCACTCCTTCTTGAAAAGTATTATACTCTTTCTCCCTATAAAAGTACTTTGGGTTATTGTTTATCAAAAAGCGGGAAAAGCATCCCATCTTTTGATAAATGCAATACAATTTTTGATAATGATGTTTTAGTGAACAACTTAAAAGTGTGCCTCCTAATTTCTAAATGGACTCGTCTATTTCTAAATAAATTAGAGGCTTACGAAAAGGATTTAGAGAAATGGGATACATCCTTTACTAATAATCTGATAACCTTTCATACAAATGTCTGTTTTTCAGTTTTCGAGAATCTGAAAGACAACGAGTTTAAAAGTGAAGATTACCTTATTAAGAGGCTTCACAAACGAGATATCTTTCGATTTCTTTCCCAAAAAAGAATAACATTATGGGATGAAGGTAGTGTGGCTTATTCTTTTGGCCCATATGCTTTTACCGCCTTATACAGGATGAGAGCTGTTGTAAGCAAGATAAAAACACTTTATAAAATGATAAAATCATGTCTAAAGTAAAGGATAAAATAACAATATAAAGTTATTACATCTTTATGAAGGTTATAGTTATACCGTGAGTTGCTCTATGTCCAAAGAATCGAGAATTAAAAAAAGCCTCCTGAATGCCCGGATCAACTTGATTTGTTATCTGGTGTCACTTGTCATAGCCTTTTTCTCACGTAAGATATTCATAGACCAGTTGGGAGTTGAGTTCATCGGGTTAACGGGCACTTTATCCAGCCTCCTCAGTTTCCTGAATCTTGCAGAATTAGGAGTAGGAAGTGCCATCGGGTATGTGTTATACAAACCCATCTACGAAGATGACAAGATAAAAATAAATGAAATCATTTCGATTTTCGGCTATTTATACCGTTGCATCGGATTATACATACTGGGTGCAGGGGTTATCCTATCTTTCTTCCTGCCCTGGATTTTTCCAAATACCTCGTTTACATGGCTTATCATTTATATTGGCTATTATGCCTATTTGGCGTCATCCTTATTCGGCTATTTCATCAACTACCGACAGACCTTGCTCTCGGCCGACCAACGGAATTATGAGGTCACAAGCTACTATCAAGTTGTTACAAGCACTAAAATTATCTTACAAATGCTTTTAGCTTTGTATATTCGCAGTTTTGCACTTTATCTGATTAATGAATTAATATTCGGCTTCATCTATACGCTTATTCTAAACTGGCGTATCGATAAAGTCTATCCGTGGTTGGCAAGCGACCTTAAACTGGGACGCAAATTATTCAAGAAGTATCCGGAAATAGGGAAATATGTTAAACAACTATTTATACATAAAGTTACTACTTTTGTACAGTATCAATTAACTCCTTTCCTCATCTACTCTTACGTTTCACTGCCCATTGTGGCTTTATACGGAAATTACACGCTGATTACCCAAAAGCTACAAGGACTTATTTCGGGCATTCTTGACAGTACAAGTGCCGGTGTTGGTAATCTGATTTCTGAAGGGAATATTGAAAAGATAGTTAAAATTTATCAGGAACTTTTTGCGGTCCGCATGTTAATAGCCGGAATCTCGGCCACCTGCATTGCCGTTCTCAGTTCTCCGTTTATTTCGATTTGGCTGGGAGAAGAATATCCCTTGCAAAGTCTAATTGTGAATGTCATTGCCTTGCAGCTTTTTATGTATATGTTACGCGGAACAACAGATGCCTTTATTTATGGCTACGGTCTGTTTTATGATGTGTGGGCTCCCGTCGCGGAATCTGCCCTATTTATCGCTACATCAATGGTATTCGGATCACTGTGGGGATTACCCGGGGTTCTTTGCGGTCCTTTGTTATCGATGCTGATTATTATCTATATCTGGAAACCTTATTTTTTGTTTTCAAAAGGATTCAAGTTGCCGTTCTATAAATACTGGCAGGTCTTCTTTATTCACATCACACCCATAGTGGTATCTTATATTCTCTCTATAAGAATATATGATTTGTTACTAAAAAAAGACTTTCCGATGGCAAGTTGGATGAACTGGCTCTTTAGCGCATTCTTGTTTTTCACAATCATGTCCTTCTGCTCCATCGTTTCAATGTATATAGTATCAAAAGGGATGCGCGATTTCATACATCGATTTACGAAAAGAAAATAATGGATAGTAAGTGTTATGGCTCCTATCCATACATAGATTAATACATAACTTATTTATATTGATATGACCAATCATATATTGTTTCCATTTATCCTATTGGCTATTGTCATTAGTGCCAAATGGATAGCATTCATCTGCTTATCACCAATAATGAGGATAATGTGCTACAAGGATGCAAAGAAGAAAAAGGATTGCAGCGACAATTCCGGCAAAAAGAGCGCCCCCATGAATGTAAAAAACAGACTCACTATTCATATAAGAAAAGTTACTTTTTATATAAGAGGCTACATGCGATACATGGACTTCCAGACAGGGCTGATTCCATCGCATCACATACGGAATTTTATTTATCGCAGAATCTTTCTTGTGCAGATGGAACAGAAGGTCATTATCTGTTGGGGAGCGGAAATCCGCTGTCCCGGCAAACTGAAAATTGGGAAAGGGAGTATCATAGGCGACAAAGCCCTTCTTGATGCCCGTAATGGCATTACCATCGGCAAAAACGTAAATTTCAGCAGCAATATAAGTATCTATACCGAACAGCACGACCATCGAGACCCGATGTTCAGATGCAACTCCAGTGATGCCTTTTCCGTCAATATCGGAGACCGTGCCTGGATAGGACCGAATGCCATTATCTTGCATGGTGTGCACATTGGCGAAGGAGCTGTGGTAGCCGCCGGCTCCGTAGTAACCAAAGACGTACCGCCATTTACGATTGTCGCCGGTGTTCCCGCACGAAAAATCGGATTACGGAACAAGAATCTTTGCTATAATTTCGATGGTAAACCTATACCATTTTTCTAACATGATACGCAGTAATAAAGCTTGGTTTCTCTTCCTCTTTCAATACCCGTTCAATGGATGTTCGCAATATTCGTTGACAAATATGCAAAATTTACTTTAGGAAAAAATAGATAAATGGATAAATCTACCTATTTGGTTATATTGGGCTTGGTATCATTTGGTTATTTAAATAATAACCTTTTGCCATTAGATAACAACATCCCATATGTATGCACTATGGGATGGAGCCTCTTCGGGTTCTTTTATTATAAAGGATATTCACCCTTGTACACCCTTAAGAACCAATTATATGTGATATGCTTTTTCATGTTGCTATTTCTAAGCCAACTCACCCCTACATTCAACAGATTTCATCAGGACTTTTTTTCCACCGTCGTAGCCAACCGCTTTGAATATAGCTTCATCTTTCTGTTGGTACTGTTCAAAATTGGACCTACAGAAGAAGATATATTCCGAGCTTTCAACATACTTGGTATCATCGCCTTGATTCTGGCAGTAATAGCATTCTTTTTTCCTGTATGGTTTGTGGATTTACACAAGTTATTAGGATTTCTGCGCAACCAGGGCGATCTGGACTTTCTTGCAGCAGCCCCAGGATTCCCATGCGCAGTCTTTTATTTCTATATATTGGGCTACAAAGTCCTTATAAAATACAAGCAGCAGAAACATTTGCTGGTATGGTTCTCTTTGTTTATGGCTTACATCTTCATTGTACAAAACCGTAGCACATTGCTTATTGCCGTTCCTTTTTATCTTTACGTGCTATTGCGTTCTGATTTTAGAATAAAATGGCTGATTCTATCTATTCTTATCATAGGATGTGGTAGCTATTTACTTTTTGTATTCGACGCTCTGATGGAAGAAACAAGAGGCCAATTGAACGATACGCATTACAATCGGTGGCAAGCTATCTACTATTATGTATTGGAACGCGATTACAACTTCTACAATACTCTTTTGGGAAATGGAAAGCCCTGTGCCGGTTCACCTTATTTATATGAATTGGTGCGTGTCAGCAAATCCCGTTTAGCCTTTGTGTCTGATATAGGTTTGATAGGAACTTTTTATATGTACGGGCTTGCCATGATGCTGTTTATCTATCGTTTTGTATTCGTGGCCTTGCTTAACAAAGGCTTCCCCACTTATCTACGTTTTTACGCCTTGTGGGTGCTAATTGTTCCCACCATCCACTGTTTTGGGACAGGTACAGAGTGCTCCGCCATGCTGCTATTTGCCATTTTTTTCTATTGCATCATTCTTCATGAGGACAATTATGGATGTATCTGTAATCATAGTGAACTACAACACCTGTGAGCTGACCCGGGCGTGCATAGACAGCATTTATAGCCATACGTCCGGCGTGGAATTTGAAGTCATTGTAGTGGACAATGCATCGGCAGACGGAAGTTTTGAAGTGCTGAGCCAAGACAGAAGAATTATTTTCGTAGAAAGCGGATCGAATTTAGGATTCGGGAAAGCGAATAACCTGGGATATAAATATTCGTCAGGAAAGTATGTTTTCCTCTTAAACTCAGATACACGATTACTAAACAACGCACTCTACTTGTTTTACGAAGAGATGGAGAAAATGCCCAACAACGTAGCATGCATAGGCTCTATCCTGCGAGCATCCGACGGAATCACTCCCAATGGATCTTATGCCCTTTTTCCTACAATAACAACCATGCTGAAATTTTTTGCCGGTTATTATTTCCGATTGAAATTCAATAGGAACAACCATATAGAACCTCCATTTGAAGTGGATTATATCACTGGAGCCGACCTTTTTATCCGACAACATGTGATTGAACAGTTTGGTTTATTCGATCCGGATTTCTTCATGTATTTTGAAGAGACGGAAATGCAGCTAAGGTATTCGAGGTGCGGATATAAACGCCTGATTATCCCCGGGCCGGAAATCGTGCATCTGGAATGTGCGTCATCGGGGAAGGGAAACGCCTTGTCGGGAGTGCGCGCGCAGATGTATTTTGAAGGGATGATGATATATATGAGAAAACGCTACAGCAGCGGCAAATATGTGTTATTCAGACTAATATCCCTGCTCTATTTGCCTCTTGTCTTCGTCAATGAAAAAAGCAGGAAAGACTTATGTGCAACATCCAAATTATTCTTTAAAATATGAACAGACTTATTTACGTTGATGCGTTTTCGCATGGGACAACGCACGAGACTTTCAATGCCTCCTCATTGAAAATGTTCTCTGAGATATACGATGAGATAGATTATTACGCAACATGCGGTTCGCAGAGATGCGTAGAAAAAATAGCAGGTGTCTTTCCCGCAAATATCCGGCGACATTCAATATATCTTTCTCCAAAAATGAAAGGATCATTGGGAGCATTTATGGAGGGAATAGTTTCCAATCTCTGGGCTTTGCTGATGCTTCTTCGCGCTCCATGTCATTCTACCCTTTTCTATAATGCCAATCCGCTATGGGCAATGAGCCAAATAAATCGCATTGCACGATATCGTAAAATAAAAGTAGTAATAATGTGTCATGGGGAATTGGGCTTCCTCATCTCCGGAACCCGCCTAAACAAACTTTCGCAGACAGCCTTAAACTTATTTCGATCAAAGAAATTCGTCATAGCAAACAATCTATATTTCTGTGTAGCCAGTAAAACTATCCTCAATAATGTAAAAAAAGTATTTGCCCAGCAAGTGGCAGACAAGTTCATATCATTTGAACATACATTTATTCCTCAAAAAGTAACAACAGAGAAAGCTATAATCAACAGTAAATTCAAAATAGGCACAGTAGGAACATTGTCTAATACCTCGGATAAAATAAAGCAAATACTCAAATTAGGAGAAGCCTTAAAAAATAGGCCTGACATTGAATTCTATACTTTGGGAAGAGTGATCTGCGACACTGCATTGCTTGACAAGTTCGAAGTGAAATACATCCCGGGTACTGAAATAAAACATATACCTAAAGAGGAGCTTAATCGCTATATTGATTCTATGGATTGCCTGGTGTTTATGTATCCGATGGATATGTATCGGTTCACAGCAAGCGGAGCGCTGTGTGATGCCTTAGATCGTGAAAAAATCATTCTCTCGTTGCATAATGATTACTTTGACAAAATTTTCAGCAGAGTCAATGTCGGAAAACAGTTTGATACAATGGATGAACTGATTCGGTTTATATGCACATTCAACAAATCGACATTAAAAGATCTTGATTTCAAAGAATGTAAACGATTACTTTCTCCTGAATATGAAGCTACTCAATGTAGAACGACTTTCTTAAATTTATAAGCTAAATATAATGAATACTGATAATAATTATAAAGTTAATCTAACGCTTGCCATCTGCATGTACAATGCGGAGAGATACATTGAGGAAACCCTGCAATCTGTACTGAACCAGACTATGCAGGAATTCCACTTGATTATAGTGAACGATTGCAGTACGGATAGCAGTGTGTCTATTGTCCGGAAGTTCTTTGAGCAACATCCACGCCAGTACGAATTGATAGATTTTGACGAGAACCATGGCCTAGCTTATGCACGGCATTTTGCCGAACACTATGCAAAGACGACATACATGATGTTTCTGGATTCAGATGATTTGCTATATCATAACGCAATTAAACAGATGTATGACAAGATTACATCGGACGGGGACTTGATGGCTGTGGGATGCTATGTCGAATATATAGACCGTTTGGGGAGGAGGATCGGGGGAGGCATCTTTCTTGGAGAAAAAAGTAAAGAAAAATTTTACATAAAAGCGAAGAACAAAAAACTAATATTTATGCTGACATCGGCAATCTATGATCGGCAATTAGCATTGTCAATCGGTGGTCATGCAATTGACGGGTTTCCCGAAGGCAAACCGCGTTTTCAGGATTTCTGCGAAGATTTAGATCTCTGGACACGAATGAGCGACTTCTATGTGGATGGAAAAGCAATTGTAGTGGTGCCGGAAATATTATATAAATACAGAAAATCAGGCGGGTTATCATCGAACTCATTCAATATGATAATAAAGATGCGTTATACGAAGACGAACTTGCTTCGTCGCCGAGCCGGAGAAAAGGAATTCACCTTTATAGAATTCCGCAATCAAATAAGTGCTGAAGATTTGAAAAGAATAGAAAAGGATGCCAAAGCGGCAGACTGTTTGCGAAACGGAGTTTTCTATCTCAAAGAGCACTCATTTATCAAGGGGGGATGGACCATCCTAAAATCGGTTTGGTATAAACCTACCTATATAATAGATAAGTTTAAGCATAATATATTAAGAATAAAATGAAAAATGTAGCATACATATTAGTCGAGGTATTTCAGTTTTTGAATAAAAGGAGATATGCTGTACTTCGAAATTATGATAGCTTACCCCATGCATCGGGACGCGATATCGACATCATAATAGAACGTCGGGATTTCTTTATTATTAGAAAGTCTTTAGCAGGACTCTTTTTCCATAATGGATTTTACTTAATACAATATTATGAGGGGAGTGAAATGCATTCTATGGTATTTGCCTCCTCCCAATTAGGAAAAACGGATATTATCTCATTTGATTTTTTATTTTCTATTTATGTCAGGAATTTAGTTCTTTTTGAAGCAAAAGACCTATTAGAAACAAGGATATTTAATGGGGAAATATTCCATGTGCGAAAAGATTGGGAGTTTTTGGCCAAATATACATATAACACCATTCTGAAGGAGGACTATCCTTTAAAATATGAAGCTGTAAAAGCAGAAGCATTGAATCTTTATCCACTGGAAATCGGCAAAGCCCTGAAGAGCATCGGAATAAACGATTGTACTTCTGGAGTGAGGGCGGCGTCTGTATCGCAAAAACTTTGGGTACTCCACTTTGTTAGGACATCTTATTCTACCCTGAGATATTGTGTTGCAACAATCTCCAATCTATTTTATCCCAAAGGAATATCTGTAGGATTCACTGGCCCGGACGGCTCAGGAAAGACAACCGTGATTGATCAAATTAGAAAAAGGTTGCAGGCCGTTTACCCCAGCATTCTATTGCTCCATCATCGGCCTGCATTGATGGGCAACTTGGGTGAAGTGGCGCATTTTGCGGGGATAAAAAAGGGCGTAGACCGTCAGTTCGACAAGCCTCACCGAGGAAAGAAGCGAGGCAAGCTTAGCTCCATTTTGAGGCTGGCATATTATTCTACCGACTATGTCTGTGGCTATTTTATCAAAGTTCATCCCTTTTTATTCAAGCGTAGTATTATAATATTCGACCGCTACTATACCGACATCATCTGTGACAGTAGGCGTAGCAGCATTTACCTTAGTCATAAATTTCTATATTGGTTCGGATTATTATTTATTCCTCAGTTAAGGCATAACATTTTGCTTACAGCTGACAGCCAGACCATTCTTGAAAGAAAACAGGAACTGGATAAGGAAGGTATTGATGCCATCAATCATAAAATAGATTATCTGGTAACGAAAAAGGGATATTATAAAGTGATGAATGAAGGTACACCGCAAGAGGCCGTAGAAAAGATTCTTCAAATCATCTTTGAAGAGCAGCATAAGATGAACATAAAGCGACTTTGAAATGTGTGATAAAGAACGGAAAGATTGGATTGACTCTGTAAAAGCTATTTGCATGCTTGGAGTATATCTGCTTCATAGTGAGGCTTATTATGGAACGGGAGGCGTTTCTTACGGTTACGCCTTGACCCCATTTTATGTTAATGCGTTTTTCTTTGTGAGCGGTTATCTCTTTTTGGGGAAGCGAACGGGAAGCAATATGTCAATATTTATTAACGGGGGGGGGTAAAAAGAGACCTTGCCAATGTGTGGTATCGTTTAGTTGTCCCCACATTGCTCTTCTCCTCGCTGCTCTATCTGCCCAAGATGCTGTTTCAGGGTGCTGATGTGGATATGGGGCACTATCTATTTGAGGTTTGGGGCGGTATCAGTAGCTGGTTTACGTCGGCGTTGGCGGTAGCCCAGATGGTTCTGATTCTCTTGTTGCCACTCGGATTCCGGAGTAGCCGTGCCTATGTGCTGGTCACATTCGTCCTATCGGGACTTGGCCTATATCTGAATACAGGGCCGGTATCCAATGATGCGGCCGACTATTTTCCTTGGTTCTATAAGACCGGATTGGTGTATGTGTTTGTAATGGTGGCGGGAGGAATTTATTGCCGCTACGAAGAAAAGATGGATAGCCTTATGACACGTCGTGGTTGGCCGCTGGTCGGTGCTGTCTATGCAGGAATCCTCATTTCAACTTGGGAAACCCACTCAATAAAGGCTATCGGAATTAGCGGTCACTGCAACTTGTCGGGACTTCTGACCCTGATTTGCGGCATCGCATTACTCATTATGATTACAAAACGGATGAAGCGTATTAATTGGTTAGCATTTATCGGCAAAAACTCTATTGTATTTTACTTTTTTTCAGGTGCGATACCAGCAGTCTGCAGCGCAATAATCGGACGTGCTGGATTCGAGAAAAATTATATCCTCACAATCATAGTGGCTATTTTGTCCATAACCATCAGTTCTGTTATTGCAAAGGTTGTGGAAAGGTACATGCCTTTCCTGACGGATCTGCGAAAATTGAAACAATGAACAAACTAAAAATATTTGTTTCTGCTTACGCCTGCGAACCGGGCTTGGGCAGCGAAATCGGTGTGGGCTGGCATTGGGTGCTGGAAATGTCCCAATACTTTGAATTGTGGGTACTGACCCGAGAAAGTAACCGCCATACCATTGAGCCATGGATAACAGCACACCCGGAATACAGCGGCATACATTTCCTATATTATGACTGGCCCAAGTGGGCACGGTTCTGGAAAAAAGGTTTGCGAGGTGTACGCACTTACTACAACATCTGGCAATATTGCACAAATGACATTGTGAAACAAACAATGCAGGAAAATGACATTCACATATTCCATCACCTCACTTACGGCAATGTACTCTGGAAAGTGAGCAAATATGGGCAGAAACAGTTCTTCATTTGGGGACCAGTAGGTGGACTGGAAAGTATTCCAAAGGAGTTCACCTGCTACTATGGCTTCAAGTCGAAATGTATAGAAAGCCTGCGACGCTGTGTGATACGGTTACTGCCGTTGAATAAAGGCTTTAAAACAAGGTGCAGAAATGCTGACCTCATCTTGTGCAAAACCGATATCACCCGGAATTGCATACCTGCGACATATCGGGAAAAGGCGGTGCTGCAAACAGATGTGGCGGTAGAGTTGTGTGATATACAAGAACCGGTGACGGACAGTCATCTGACGGCAGAGTTTATAACGATAGGGCGCTTGGATGGCTGGCGAGGCTTTGACCTTTGCATAGAAAGCGTGGCAAAAGCCGTAAAAGTACGGTCGGACATTCATTTGACCATTGTTGGTGACGGAACAGATAAACTCCGATTGAAGCGGCTCGCAGGCAAACATGGGATAAGTGACAAGGTGACTTTTGCAGGTAAAGTTTCGATGGAAGAGTATAAACTGCTGTTGAACAATGCCGATGTAGTGATGAACGCTGCACTGAAAGAGGGTGCCGTAACCGTCTCTTTTGACAGTATGTCGATGGGCAAACCTTTAATCTGCCTCAACTCTACCGGATATACACGCTATTTCAGCGATGAATATGCTGTGATAATCCCTATCGGAAAACGTGAACAAGTGATAGATGACTTAACAGACGGAATACTGAAAATGTGTGTCCCGGCCACGCATAAACGGATGGGAGAATCGGCACGAGCTGCCGGAAAGCATTTCACGTGGGCAGCGCATGGAGAAGATATATACCGATTGTTCACGGAACGGATGAAAGGGAAATGTTGACTTCCTGTGTATGGCGGCAAGACGAAACGTCCTTTTATCGTATTGCCAATTCCGATGGCAAAGTGTGGCTGATGCCTGCCTGCAATATGCGGGTGGGACTGGGCCTCTATCAGCCAAGTGGCAGAAAAGGAAAGTTGCTGAAGGCTCTTTTTCCCTATCTGCACAAAGTGAGCCTGGTGCGCAGGGTGGTGAAGGCGCAACCGGTGCACTATGAATTGCAGGAAGATTTGCGGCTCTTGCTTTGCCAAGTTTTTCACACATCAGATTGGAAGTTTTCTATGTTTTGCGGCACTCCCTGCGTGCATCAAAAAATAACGATTCAGCTTTTTAAAGGGAAACACTTTTTGGGGTACTGCAAGATATCGGACAGTGAGGAGGTCGCTAAGTTGTTTGAAGAAGAAACGAAGACTTTGCGATATCTGACCAAACAGGGCATGATGAATATTCCTCGATGCCTTTATTGTGGAAAAACGGAGGGGAATGTAGCTGTTTTTGTACAAAGTACCATAAAAACGAATCATTCTCAAATAATGCATAAATGGACTGATTTACAAAAACAATTCTTAGTTAATCTTCACGAAAAGACTAAGCAAAAGTTATTATTTGAAAGCACCAATTTCTATCAAACACTTATCGAACTTAAGAAGCACCTTGATTGGTTCTCAAATAATGCAGAGCGGACGATGATTGAAAAGGCTATGACCAGCGTATTATCGTATTATGCAAAGAAAGAGGTGGAATTCTCGGCCTATCATGCCGATTTTACTCCGTGGAACATGCTCGTGGAAGACGGGAAACTATTTGTTTTTGATTGGGAATATGCAAAATTGAGTTATCCGCCGTATCTGGATGTATTTCATTTCTTTACTCAAATTGCTATTTTGGAGCAAGGGGTTGACGATGCTATCCTGATTTATAAAATCTATCAAAAATATAAATGTATTTTGCTAGGCGGCATTCGGATTCAAGATAAAGCATATCTCTGCTATTTGTTACATATTATTTACTTCTATTTCAAGAGAAACAACGGCCTATTTTCTACCAATGACCATAGCTATAGATGCTGGATATCATTAATTAACATACTATTAGACAATGAAAAAGATTCTTAATTGTACCTATTCGTTTATGGATAATTACGCACAACATGCCGGACTATCCATTCTATCACTATTTGACAACAACAAAGAAGCAGATGAGATTAATGTATATGTCATTGATTACAATATAGGAGATGAGAACCATGGTAAATTAGAAAAGGTTGCAGCTATGTATCAGCGTAGGATTTTCTTTGTCAATTTGGAACTTATCTCAAAAAAGATGGATGTATCTACAAATTTTTGCCGAAGCACTTATGGTAAGCTATTCCTTTCACAAATAGAAGAGGTGGATTTGATGTTTTCCTTTGATTGCGATACAATAGTATCGGGATCGTTGATGGGCCTGCTTGATGTGGATATGACCGATACACTAGTTGCAGGTGTGCAGGACACGGTTAACCCGTATTTTGTCCACAAAATAGGAATGACAAATGGTGACCGCTATATTAATTGCGGAGGCGTAATTCTTTTAAATCTGAAACTTTGGCGAGATATGGGGATTGAGAAAAAATGTATTGATTATGTAATGTCATTCGATGGGAATCCTCCTTTCGTGGATCAAGGAACTATCAACCATGTCTGTAAGGATAAGAAGAAAATTCTCCCACCGGAATACAATTTGATAAATCCTATGTTTATGTATCCGGTAGGGAGGATAAAACGTCTCTTCAAGATGAAAACCTATTACTCGCAAGCCGAGATAGAGTATGCCATGAGGCACCCGAAAGTAATTCACTTCACGGGTGAATTGTATAATCGTCCATGGTATTCAAACTGTGACCATCCAATGAAGCAGGTGTACTTGGATTATCTTGCTACGTCGCCATGGAGAAACAATGCACTTCTATACGGCAGGATGTCAAAGAACTGTAGAATTCAGAAATGGATTTATGATCATTGTCCATTCTTTGTATATGAGATGATGGTAAGGTTCATTCATGTGAGGCATAAACTTCAAAACAGAGTAATGTAATGGAAAATACAGCGATGAATAGTTTTGAAAGAATAGAGTGGGTAGATCTGATAAAGGGGTATGCTATCTTTCTTGTGGTAATAGGTCATGTGCTGATTTATATGTTCCACGAAGAGGGAGGGGCTTTCCTTAGTTTTATATACTCGTTTCATATGCCTCTTTTTATGTTCGTGGGAGGATATGTTGCTCAGATGAAGTATCGGAATGTATCTGTGAAATCTTTGCCTTCGTATATAAAAAAGAAATTCATATTGCTTGTGGTTCCTTACGTTGTGTGGTATGTATTGGTGCCGAAATATGTTAGCAATGTCAGTTTGGCAACAATGTTGAATCCACTAACTATCATAAAGCAGACTTATATTGTTGTGATAGAATATAAAGGGCTTTGGTTTCTATTAGCCTTCTTTTCATTATCAGTAGGTTTTTACATCAGAGAATTGTTAATAAAACAAAAAACGGGGGGGGTAATAGTAGAGACCATTTCCATTTTTTTCTTGGCGTCCATCTATTATGGGGTGTATAAACTTACAGGTAATTTGCTATGGAAGATATCCTTTCAATATGTTCCTATTTTTGCTGTTGGATGCTGGATGAATAAATATATAGCAGTTAATAAAGTAGTAATTTCTAAAACTACGTTTAATTGGGCTTTGCCTGTTTTTTTGTTAATTTCGTCACAATATATTTATAATGTGAATAATGAGTTAAAGATGGTGGTCGGAATGCTGTCGATTCCAGTATTTGCATGGTTGGCTCAGAATATGCATATAAACAAAACTTTGAAGAGTGGTTTACTTATGCTTGGTAGATACTCACTGGCGATCTACTGTATGCATGGCATATTCCTCTGCCATCTTGATGCGCCAATAAAAAATGATTGGTGGTTGGGAGTGATTGCTACGGCAATAGCCGTGGTAGTATCCAGTACATGTGTACTTATTACGATTGTACTTGAAAAATCGGTTCCACTGAACTGGCTATTATTTGGTAAACAACAAAAAAAGTAGTATGCTACATATTATCTGTTTTCATCTTTTCAACGATTATAGCGGTAGCCCGAAAGTACTGAAAATGATTTTGGAAGAATTACTCAAAAAGGGTTATCAAGTAGATTTAATATCATCCAAAGGTGGGGTACTGGATGAATTACTGCATTACAAGAACTTGCGTAAACATTCTTGTTCTTACCGTTTTTCCAATAATCCAGCAATAACAATACTGCGCTACAGTACTGTACAGATTTACACATTTTTATTGGCGTTCCGCTGGCTATTCCATAAAGATGTAGTATTCCACATCAACACTTTACTTCCTGTCGGACCGGCATTAGCCGGGCGTATCATGGGTAAGCACGTAGTTTATCATTATCACGAGAATGCATTTGTTAAGGGGGCATTCTACAAGGCACTGGCTACTATCATGCAGAAGTTAGCACATGAAATCATCTGCGTATCAGAATATCAAGCATCATTCCTGCAACGGAAAAAAGGTGTAACAGTTGTACCTAATGCTCTGCCAAAGAATTTCGTGAACAGACTGACTCCCAATCTTCAAACAGCCTTTGAGCGAAAACAGATTTTAATGCTCGGCTCATTGAAATTGTATAAGGGTCCGCTGGAGTTTATCGAACTCGCACAAAGATTATCACAGTTTACTTTTGAACTGGTGGTAAACGACACGCAGGAGAACATTAATCGCTTTGTAAAGGAACACAAGATAAATATCTGCAAAAACCTGACCATATATCCTCAACAGAATGATGTTGCACCTTTCTACAATCAGGCTTCACTCGTATTGAATCTTTCCGACAGGAAACAGTTTGTGGAAACATTCGGACTGACTGTATTGGAAGCAATGACTGCCGGATTGCCAGTAATAGTGCCCACAGAAGGAGGAATTGCAGAGATGGTTGTGGATGGAGAGAACGGCTACAAGATAGACGTACAAGAACTGGATAAAATAGCCAATGCCATCAAGAAGATTCTATCGGATAAAGAACTATACACACTATTGGCAACTAATGCTTTAAAATACTCTGAAAAATTCAATGCTGGCAATATGATTGGGCAAATTACAAAAATACTCGCCATATCATTATTAAAAGAAAAACAACGGAATAGATTAGGAAATACAAAATAGAATTTGTTACTTTGCATTTAACAGAAAACAATGACCATCATGAAATCTCAAAAAGAATATATTGCTTTGCTCAGCGAATATTTCCGCACTAAAGCTATCAGTTACGGTGTGGAGCGGATGGGACTTTTTGGTTCTGTTTCTCGTAACGAACAAAATAACGAAAGCGATATAGATGTTGCTTACGAAGGAGAAGCCAATATATTCACCCGAATACGTATGAAAAAGGAGTTGGAACAATTATTCAATTGCAAGGTTGACATTATTCGTTTGAGCAATCAAATCAATTCATCTTTGTTTGGAAAAAATATCTCAAAAGATTTGATTTATGTATAAAACAGAACGTATACAGACATTGCTTAGCCGAATAGAAGAAGCCATTAACTTGATTGAGAAAAACTCCTCTCATATCAAATCCGCCCAAGATTTTTTATACAGTTCAGATGGAATGTTCACATTGAGCGGTATTTGCATGCAACTCATTTTTATTGGTGAGAGTGCCAAGGTACTTGATACCAAAACAGAACACGGCTATTTATTAAAATATCCCAATATCCCATGGAATGATATTATGGGGCTACGAGATATCATAGCACATGAATATCACCATATTGACGCTGAAGAAATATTTAAAGTGATCAAAATAGACTTACCCATTTTACACAATACAATTTTGAAAATGAAATCTGACTTCTGAAAAAGTCAACAACGAAACAACTCCAAGTTTACGAAAAAGTAAAAGTTATTTTTTATCGCCATTATAAAACTTTTCTTCAAAATTCCGGCAGGTGTTTTTAAGCATCTGCTCTGAAAAGCATGTACTTTCTGAATGAGTGTATTTGAAAAAATACACTATATACCCTTTTTATATTTATGAAACAAGTAGCTATTGTAGGCATCCAAGGTGTGCCTGCAAGATACGGTGGCTTCGAGACTTTAGTGGAGAACATTATCGGTGATAACTGTTGCTCCGAAGTCCGTTATACCGTTTTTTGTAGTGGTAAGGACTATGCCGCGCGGATGAAAACCTATAAAGGAGCACAACTGAAATACGTCCCGCTATTCCATGCCAATGGGGCGCAAAGCGCTCCATACGATATCCTGTCGATGCTTAAATGTCTGCGAGGCTATGATGCCGTACTCGTATTAGGCGTGTCGGGCTGCATTTTCCTACCCATATTCAGGCTATTGTATCGCAAGCGGCTGATAGTGAACATTGACGGACTGGAACACCGGAGAGCCAAATGGGGCAGGTTTGCCAAGTGGTTTCTGCGGACAAGCGAGGCAATGGCAGTGCGCTATGCGGATGTAGTGATTACCGATAACAAAGGCATTCAGGACTATGTGACAAGTACCTATCACAAACACTCGGAACTGATAGCTTACGGCGGAAATCATGTATTAAAGGATGTGCCGATGATGAGACAAAACGAAATATTAGAAAAATACGGGCTTATAAAAAAGGAATATGCCGTTTCTATTTGTCGCATTGAGCCTGAAAACAACTGTCACATTACGCTTGAGGCATTTGCGGAAATGGGACAGAAACTGGTGTTTATAGGTAACTGGAAATATAGTACGTACGGAAAAGAGTTACAGAGAAAATACTCCAACTATCCGAATATATGTATGTTGAGCGCTGTATATGCTCTTGATGTCCTATACACATTAAGAAACAATGCAAGAGTCTATATCCATGGTCATAGTGCCGGAGGTACAAATCCATCATTGGTGGAAGCCATGTTTTTCGGCAAGCCGATTTTGGCATACGATGTGGTCTATAACCGGGAAACTACGGAAAACGAAGCTTGCTACTTCCAAAACTGCGAACAGTTGGTGAAGCTACTGCACGGAACAGAGGAAAGTGGAGAACTGCTGAAAGAAATTGCAGAAAGACGATATACATGGAAGTATATAGCAAAACAATATGAGGCATTATATGAATAAAAGAATCTTATCATTTCTTATTGGAGTAGCCACGATGATGTGCAACGGCATGAGTTGTGGCGCCCAAACACAAAGAGAATCGTACGTAGATATATTTTCCGGTGTGGAATTCAATTATCGGAATATATATTATAACAATAAATTGTATGACTTACTGATAAACCTGACTCCGGGTTTCAAGTGGCATCTCAAGCATCAATGGATGATAGCGGCAGAAGGATATGTTCCTATCTATAATGACTACGGAGAACGATACAAAAGAATACGGCTGAACATGGCCGTAGTGTCCAAAGAGGCGCAATGGGGCAAACAGTTCTTCAAGTTTAGCGGCGGATTGTTTGGCCGGGAACGATACGGAATAGACGTGAAGTGGATGTACCCGATGAACCACTGGCTTGCCGTGGACGCACAAATAGGCTATACGGGATTTTGCTCGATGGCTGTGGACTGGGAATGCAGCAAGATGGAGAGGGTGACAGGATGGATAGGCGCAAGAATGTATATGAACAAACTGAATACAGAATTTCGCCTGCAAGGAGGAAGGTATATTTATGAGGACTATGGAGTGAGGGGGGAATGTATGCGACACTTCAAACATTGTACTGTAGGGGTGTATGCCCAATACAGCGATTGGGGCGAAGAAAATTTCGGTTTCAAGATTGTTATGATGATTCCACCTTACAAACGGAAAATGCGAAAAATAAACTTTCGCCCGGCATCTAATTTCCGGTTGACTTACAACCTGCAGGCTGATCCTTACTCCATACTAATGTACAGGACAGATCCAGAAGAAAATGAACGCGAGGGCTACTTCAACCGGGATTCACTGCAATGGGGAGCGAACAGGATGCCTGCCGACTTCTCCGAAAAGAAAGGAGGTAGTGGGAAATGAAAAATGAAGAATTAAAAATGAAGGATAAGGGGAGGCGTGTAAAATGGTTACTTGTCATGATATTTTTTGCTTTCCAGACAACTGCTGCCCAGCAATACACAGGTACAACCGGGCTTATTCATACTCCTTCGGCTGAAATTAATAAAGAGGGAACAGCGAGAATAGGTGTCCATTTTCTTGCAAAAGAGTTTAGCCCGCAACCTTTCAGCTACAACACCGGAACTTATTATTTAAGTATAACTCCTTTCTCCTGGGTTGAAATAGCCTATACCTGCACATTGCAAAAAGGAAGCAGGAAGGATGTTGATGGAAATTGGGAGAAAAAGACAGGATATTACTATCAGGACCGCTACTTCTCGCTAAAGTTGCGTCCGCTGAAAGAAGGTAAATATTGGCCGGCCATCGCCATAGGAACCAACGATCCGTATGGTACAAACGGGAAAAATAACAAGGCCGATGTTCCTGCGAATGAGGGAAAAAGTAATAATGGTGACGGGAAGAGCCAATATTTCTGCAATTACTACATAGCCGCTACCAAGCACTTTCCAATCAACAATCACCAAATCGGCATACATGCCGCCTACCGAAAGTGGAAACGCGACTATAACCGAAAATGGAACGGACTTGTAGGAGGCATTACTTATCAGCCCTCTTTTGCAAGGAACCTTCGGGTGATAGCAGAATATACAGGCGGTGATATCAATGTGGGTGCCGACTGCCTGCTATGGAAGCATCTATTGCTACAAACCTCCTTGCAGGATGGAAAATATTTCTCCGGAGGGGTTTGCTTCCAAATGAATTTATTCTAAAATTCATCATAATATAGGCGAAAAGTCTATCAAATCAATTAATAATTAACTAAAAAAGGAGACATGAAAATGAATTCAAATTTAAAGAAGTGGAGTGTTTTAACTCTCGTTGCAGCAGCAACAACTTTAGGACTCTTATCCTGCCATGACAAGGACGAAGAGAAAGTAGAGGTTCCGGTAGTAGAAGCCGTAACCCACAGTATTGGCGGCGTGGTGCTGACACCTGCCGAGGAAGCCGTCAGTGGCGCTAAAGTGACAGCAACCCTCGGAGACAAGACTTTGGAAGCCAGCACCGACGCACAAGGTAAATTTGTGTTTGAGGATCTGGAAAAGGCCGGTACATACGCCTTGGCTTTCACTGCCGACGAACGAATAGATGCGAGTACGGAAGTCGTGATTGCCGATGATAAGAAATCGCATAACGAAAGTATCACCATCGTGATGGATAAAAAAGCGGTGGAGCAAAAAGTGACCGAAGAGGTAAAAGTAGAGATTAAAACCGACGAAGAAGCCCAAAAGGCTGCCGATGAAGCGACCCAACAGGAAAATGCAACCGAAGAGGCTAAAGAAGACTTGGCAGACGTAACCAAGGATCAGATTGTCCAGACGAAAGAAGAAGTAAAAGTAGAAGCATCGACCGAAGTGGCAGCGGAAGATGCGGAGGCTGCCGTAACAGTGGAAGTAGCCATTCCCGCCCAGACCGTGATGTACGTTAAGGACGAGACCGGCAAAGTGGTAGACGTGCCCGAAGATCTCACGATTACGATAGCACCTGTAGCCCATGTAGCTTCGGCAGAAGACAATACAACTGAATCACCGGCTTCGGCACCTGCTGTAGCCACCGTGGTTTGCGGTCCTGATGGACTTCAATTTGCTACTCCTGTTGACTTGACAGTTGCCAACCCGATGGGTGACGAAAGCTTTGAAGGTGCCGCACTTTATTATCTCAATCCGAAAACAAACCTATGGGAAAAAGAAACAGCGGAAGTAAAATTAACAGATGACGGTTACAAGACTCAAGTTACTCACTTTTCCGCTTACTCGGTAAAACTCCCGGAGATTGCCCCGACCATTACAACTGCCAGCGAAAACCTCACCGTAACAGGCGTTGACAACACACTCGGCTCAAAAACGCTGACTAATGTGGAAATTCCTTATACCGTGAAGCAAGGAGTAGAAACAAATGATATAAAATCGGCTTGCAGTGCCCAAGGATTGTCGGATACGAGCTTCCGCATGATTAAAAACATTGTGGCTAACCGTGTCGGTACAACTAAAGTTAATACCGAAGAGAAGACTTACAAAACCGGTATGAATTTACAGGTAGGTCAAGGTATACGTATCGTATCTGCATCCCAGGCACTGACCAACTACACTTGGAATTTTAAGGTAACTACTTCCAATGGGGTTAAAGTTGTGAAGGTCACCGCCAAAAAATATGGCGCGGCAAGCATCCAGATTCAAGGTTACAGCAGGGATCATACAGGTGGTTCAAACTAAAGACCAACAATTGTATGTATAATAAAAAGGCGCTCCAAATAATTGGGGCGCCTTTTATATATCCGCCATTATGAACAACAATATATGATCTTTGGAATCTCCTTCCCTTACATTCAGGTGAAAGAATCCCTCTGTTTCCCTTGCATTTCACAGGAAAAAGCGCGATTTTTGCCCATCAAACCAATAATTCGTGATAAGCCATGCTCAGCAAGCTTAAATTAAACCAGCTTTATTTTAAAGATACGCAGTTCGCCAACCTGATGACGCGCCGCATTTTCAATGTCCTTCTGATAGCCAACCCCTATGATGCTTTTATGCTGGAAGACGACGGGCGCATAGATGAAAAAATATTTAATGAATACACATCGCTCTCCCTGCGTTATCCTCCACGTTTTACCCAGGTATCCACCTGTGAAGAAGCGTTGGCACAACTTTCCACCGTACCGTTCGACCTCATCATCTGCATGCCGGGTACGGGAGATAACGACAGTTTCGATGTAGCACGCCACATCAAGAGCCTGTATGAACATATCCCCATGGTGATACTGACGCCTTTCAGTCACGGCATCACCAAGCGTATTGCCAATGAAGACTTGAGCCCCTTCGAATATATCTTCTGTTGGTTGGGAAATACCGATTTGCTGGTGTCTATCATCAAACTGATAGAGGACAAGATGAACCTGGAGCACGATGTAAACGAAGTCGGTGTACAAGTGATCCTGGTAGTGGAAGACGGTATCCGGTTCTACTCGTCTATCTTGCCCAACCTTTATAAATTCGTGCTGAAACAAAGCCAGGAATTCAGTACCGAAGCATTGAATGCCCACCAGCGGACACTGCGTATGCGTGGACGTCCGAAGATCGTGCTGGCGCGTACATACGAAGAAGCTATCGGTATCTACGAGAAATACAAGAATAATATATTAGGAGTGATTACCGATGTCCGCTTTCCACGCGTGGAACGTGGCGAAAAGGACGGACTGGCAGGTATCAAGCTGTGCGCAGCTATCCGTAAGGAAGATCCGTTCGTGCCACTCATCATCCAATCGTCCGAATCGGAAAATGCACTGTATGCATCCAAATACGGTGCCGCCTTCATCGACAAGAACTCCAAGAAGATGGATGTGGACCTGCGCCGCATCGTATCGGACAACTTCGGTTTCGGCGATTTCATTTTCCGCAATCCCGATACGCTGGAAGAGATAGCCCGCGTAAAGAACCTGAAAGAATTGCAGAATATCCTCTTTGCCGTACCCGCTGAGTCGTTCCTCTACCATATCAGCCGTAACCACGTCAGCCGCTGGCTCTACTCACGCGCCATGTTCCCGGTGGCAGAGTTCCTGAAACCTATCACTTGGAACAGTCTGCAAGACGTGGATGCCCACCGCAAGATCATATTCGAAGCCATCGTAAAATACCGTAAGATGAAGAACCAAGGTGTGGTAGCCGTGTTCAAGCGTGACCGCTTCGACCGTTACTCCAACTTTGCCCGTATCGGTGATGGTTCATTGGGAGGCAAAGGCCGTGGACTGGCTTTTATTGACAACATGGTGAAGCATCATCCCGAATTTGAAGAGTTCGATAATGCCCGCGTTGCCATCCCTAAGACAGTGGTACTCTGTACCGATGTCTTCGACGAGTTCATGGAGACGAACAACCTGTATCAGGTAGCCCTCTCCGATGCTGATGACGACTTAATCCTGCGCTACTTCCTGAAAGCCAAACTACCCGACCGATTGGTGGAAGACTTCTTCACTTTCTTCGATGTAGTGAAATCACCGCTTGCCATCCGTTCGTCTTCCTTACTCGAAGATTCGCACTATCAGCCCTTCGCCGGAATCTATAATACTTATATGATTCCTTATCTGGATGATAAATACGAAATGCTCCGTATGCTGTCCGACGCCATCAAAGGTGTATATGCTTCGGTCTATTTCCGCGACAGCAAGGCGTATATGCAGGCCACAAGCAATGTCATCGACCAGGAAAAGATGGCTGTCATCCTGCAAGAGGTAGTCGGCAACCAATATGGCGACCGTTATTACCCCAGTATGTCCGGCGTGGCACGTTCACTCAACTATTACCCCATCGGTGATGAAAAGGCCGAAGAAGGTACAGTAAACCTCGCCCTCGGTCTTGGCAAGTACATCGTAGACGGTGGCATGACGCTCCGCTTCTCTCCTTATCATCCCAATCAAGTGTTACAAACCAGTGAAATGGAGATAGCCCTGAAAGAGACGCAAACCCGCTTCTATGCCCTCGACCTGCGCAATGCCGGACACGACTTCTCTATGGACGATGGCTTCAACCTGCTGAAACTGCACGTGAAAGAGGCGGAAAAGGATGGAGCACTGAACTATATAGCCTCTACCTACGATCCTTACGACCAGATTATCCGCGATGGTCTGTATCCCGGTGGACGCAAGGTAATCACTTTCGCCAACATCCTGCAACATGACGTTTTCCCGTTGGCACGCATCCTGCAACTGGTATTGAAGTATGGTGAGCAGGAAATGCGCCGCCCCGTTGAGATAGAGTTTGCCGCCACCATGAGCCGCGAACAAGATAAATCGGGCACTTTCTACTTGTTGCAAATACGTCCTATCGTAGACACCAAAGAAATGCTGGATGAAGACCTCACCGCCATACCGGATGAGAAAACCTTGCTCCGCTCCAACAACTCGCTGGGTCATGGCATTATGAACGATATCTATGACGTCATCTACGTGAAGACGGATGACTATAGCGCATCGCACAATCAGGAGATTGCCTGGGAGATAGAGAAGCTGAACCAGCAATTCCTGGACGAAGGGCGAAACTATGTCCTCGTCGGTCCCGGACGCTGGGGAAGTAGTGACACTTGGCTTGGCATCCCCGTGAAGTGGCCGCACATCAGCGCCGCCCGCGTCATTGTGGAAGCCGGACTGACAAATTACCGTGTAGACCCCAGTCAGGGAACCCATTTCTTCCAGAACCTGACATCTTTCGGCGTAGGGTATTTCACCATCAATGCATTTATGAACGACGGTGTATACAACCAGGAATTCCTGAATGCCCAACCTGCCGTACACGAGACGAAATACCTGCGGCACGTTCATTTCCAGCACCCGGTTGTTGTGAAAATGGATGGTAAAAAGAAGCAGGGTGTAGTGCTTATGCCCGAACTGCATGCAGTTCAATCATAATCACTTCGCTGGGGGCGAACATGCGGATATTCTTATTGGAAGTACCCAGACCATTGGTAATAATCATCGGTGTCCCCTGGGAGTTGCGTTTCAGTCCGCCACGAAACCGCTGTCCGTAGTGCGAAGGAAGAATGGGAGCATAAAGCCCGAACAGCGTCACCTGCCCCCCGTGTGTATGTCCGGCAAGGACAAGGTCGGTATTCGTTATAGCGACATCCTCGGCATAGTCGGGCGTATGCGTCAACAGAATCACAAAATCATCAGGTGAAAGGGCGAGCGTAGGAGATACACCATTCTTCTGCAGGTTGAAAGGATTGCGCACGCCGGCTATCAGAATCTCCGCCCCGTCCCGCTTCAGTGTATCCACACGGTGTTCCAGCAAATGAATGTTGTGTGCCTCCAGTTGGCGCACAATGTCGGCATAACAGGCCTCATAGTCATTATTGCCCAGCACCATGTAGGTACCCATTGGCACTTTCACCGCCGCCAAGGCGGAGATGACGGGCGCCACATACTCACATCCCTCATGCAGATCGCCACCCACCAATAACACGTCTGCCCGCTGGTCATTGAGCAAACGGACCAGATTCTCCAGCCCCTTCTCCTTGAAAAGACTTTTGTAGTGCAAATCCGAAATAAAGGCAATGCGAAAACCGTCGAAAACAGCAGGCACATCGGGGTGGCTGAACTTGTACGTCCGCACCCGGCTGATACCCCGGTAACCGGAGCCTGCCTTTGAAGAGGTGATTTCTGTATCGACGAGTCGGATACTATCAGCTGCCGAAGTCTCCGGCGGTAGAAAAGGAAGCACGTACTGGTTCGATCTACAGGAAGAGAGAAACAGTACTCCGAAAATCACATAGAGGAACTTCTTCATCATATACAAGCAGTATTTTCTTCATTACACAGACACAAAGATAGGCATTTTCAGTATCTTTGTTGCAAGAATCGGTAACAAGCATTCACCCTAAACTAAAAACGGAATATGAAAGAGATTAAACTGAATTCACCTTATGCCTGGTTTCTCGCCGCCCGTCCCAAGACCTTAACGGGAGCCATCATCCCCGTACTGCTGGGTAGTGCCCTGGCTTTCAGCGACGGAGAGTTCAAGACCCTGCCCGCCCTGCTGTGCGCCCTCTTCGCCTGTGGTATGCAAATTGCCGCTAATTTCATCAATGACCTTTTCGACTTTCAGAAAGGCACCGACCGCAAGGATCGTCTGGGCCCGCCACGTGCCTGCGCCGAAGGCTGGATTACTCCGGGAGCCATGAAACTGGGCATCGGTTGCGCATTGCTGCTGTCGTGCCTGGCAGGACTGGCACTGCTCTTCACCGTCTGGGGACAACTGCCCCACGGAGGCTGGGAACTGGTGGCGCTGGGAGTGGTATGTATCCTGTTTGCCTTCCTCTACACCACGCTGCTCTCCTATCTGGGGTGGGGCGATGTGCTGGTACTGGTCTTCTTCGGCTTCGTGCCCGTCTGCGGCACTTACTACGTGCAGACCTACACGCTGAATATGGACGTGTTGGTACTATCGCTCATCAGTGGTCTTACCATAGACACCCTGCTAATGGTGAACAACTACCGTGACCGCGAGCAAGATGCCGTGAGTGGCAAGTGCACGCTGGTGGTGCGCTATGGCCGGAAGTTCGGTGAAAACATGTATTTGGGACTGGGCATTACCGCCACACTGCTCTGCCTCTGGTTTGTAAATACCGGTCAGTTGACGCTGATCGAGTTTATCTGGGCCCCCTGCGTCTACCTCTGCATGCACGCCCTGACGTGGCGCAAGATGGTGAACATCCGCAGCGGCAAAGGGCTGAACCGTATCCTGGGCGAAACTTCACGCAACATGCTATTCCTGGGCATACTGCTGGCTGTAGCACTGGCTGCATAAACGCAGCAGGCATTCGGATTCATCTCATGAGACTATTTAAGGTCGTCTCATGAGATGAAATTATTACCTTTTGCCGTACATCTTCTCGTAATAGTGCTGGTAGTCGCCGCTGGTTACTTCTTCCACCCACGCCTGGTTATTCAGATACCACTCAATGGTCTTCACGATACCGTCTTCGAACTTCGTTTCGGGATACCAGCCCAGAGCAGCGGTAATCTTTGCCGGGTCGATGGCATAACGTTGGTCATGACCGAGACGATCCTTCACGAAAGTAATCAGGTCTTCATTAATCCAGCTGATGTCAATCTGACCATCTTCGTCTTTCGTCTTCTTCTTCAGGACTTCGCGATATTCGGGTTTCTCCGTCATCAGGCGGTGGATAGTGGCAATGGTTAGCTTCACAATTTCAAGGTTGGTCTTTTCGTTATGGCCACCTACGTTGTACACTTCACCTTCCACACCTTCGCGAACCACCAGGTCGATAGCTTTGCAATGGTCTTCTACATAGAGCCAGTCGCGCACATTGCTGCCGTCACCGTAGACAGGAAGTTTCTTTCCTTCCAGAATATTCTTGATGATAAGCGGAATCAACTTTTCGGGGAAGTGATACGGGCCGTAGTTATTGGAACAGCGGGTAATGGTCACCGGCATTTTATAGGTATCATGGTAAGCCATAACCACCATGTCGGCACTGGTCTTGGAAGCACTGTACGGGCTATGCGGACAAAGCGGGGTTTGCTCCGTGAAGTAGCCGTCGGCACCCAACGAACCGTACACCTCGTCCGTAGACACCTGATGGTAGCGCACACCCTTGCGCCAGGTAGGATAGCCATTCTCATCCTTACCCGTCACCCAGGCACGGCGGGCTGCATCCAGCAGGTTCTGCGTACCCAGAATATTAGTAACGAGAAAAAGCTGCGGGTTCTCAATACTGCGGTCTACGTGACTCTCGGCAGCAAAGTTCACCACATAGTCAAATTTAAATTTGGCAAACAGCTCGTCGGCAAGTATCCGGTCGCAGATGTCACCTTTTACAAAGAAACAGCGTTCGTCATCAATGTCTTTAGCGATGGTTCCAAGGTTTCCGGCATAGGTTAAAGCATCAAGTATCACAAGCTGCACGTCATCATGCTTTGCCAGGATGTACTTGATATAGTTGGCGCCGATAAATCCGGCAGCACCGGTTACAAGATAAGTCTTCATTTATTTATGATTTATAATTTATGATTTATGATATTCTCAGCGGTGTGAATTGGCAAGTTCCATCAGGTAGGTGCCATATTCTGTTTTGCCAAGTTGTTCACCAAGACGGTAAAGCTGGTCGGCATCTATCCAACCCTTGCGCCAAGCTATCTCTTCGATGCAGCTGACGCGGAAACCTTGACGGTTCTGTATGGTAGCCACAAAGTTGCTTGCTTCCAGCAAACTGTCGCAGTTTCCGGTATCGAGCCATGCGAAACCACGACCGAAGATTTCTACTTTTAACGTGCCCTCGTCCAGATACAGCCGGTTCAGGTCCGTGATTTCATATTCGCCACGGGCGGAAGGTTTCAGGGCAGCAGCTTTGGCAGTAACGGTAGAGTCGTAGAAATACAGACCGGGCACTGCATAGTTGCTCTTGGGCTGTGCAGGTTTCTCTTCGAGGGAAATCGCTTTTCCGTCGGCATCAAACTCCACCACACCATAAGCACGCGGATCCTTCACATAATAACCGAAGATACACGCACCTTTTTCAATAGAGGCAGCACGTTTCAGCATGGCAGAAAAGCCCTGTCCGTAGAACATGTTATCACCCAGAATGAGACATCCCGGCTCACCGTTCAGAAACTCGGCCCCCAACACGAAAGCCTGAGCCAATCCGTTAGGCTGCTCTTGTATCTTATAAGAAAAGGACATTCCAAGCTCTTCACCCGTACCTAGCAATTCGCGAAACATGGGCAAGTCACGTGGAGTGGAGATAATCAGCACTTCGCGTATCCCCGCCAACATAAGCGTGGAAAGCGGATAATAAATCATTGGCTTGTCATAAACCGGCATAATCTGCTTGGAAATAGCCTTAGATAAGGGGTAAAGACGGGTGGCGCTACCACCGGCAAGAATAATTCCTTTCATATTTCAGTTCTTTTTTCGGTTGATACAAATATAGAATAAAATAAGAAGGAGGACAACGCCCCACGGCTCTCGGTGATCTATTCAGGCTACAAAGATAATGCAAACGGAATGCAGTACAAAATAATTTAAATTATTTTTAGGAGCTTTCTCACCCTGCCAATTCTATCACTTCAAGGTCCTTGAACACTCCGTTATCCACAATAAAGCGCACCATGGTACGTACTTTATGGAATCCGGAAATACCTGCAGCACCGGGATTGATGTGCAGCATATCAAGTGTTTTGTCATACTTTACCTTTAATATATGGGAGTGTCCGCTGATGAAAAGCTTAGGCGGACGCACCAAGATACTGCCTCGTATGGAGGGATCATAATTGCCGGGATAACCGCCGATATGCTTTATCAAGACCTCGGCACCATCGACCGTGAAGCGGTTGATTTGCGGATAGACCTGACGGATGTCTTGCCCGTCGATGTTACCATACACGGCACGGAAAGGACGGAATGCCTCCAGCTTCCGGGCCACCTCCAGCGAACCGATGTCACCGGCATGCCAGATTTCATCACACGTCTCAAAATATTGCAGATATTTTTCATCCCAATAGCCGTGTGTATCGGATAATAAACCAACTTTTGTCATCTTTCTTTTGTTTATCTGTGCAAAGGTAACTATATTTGGGCAAATCTTGATGAAACCATGGAAAACCAATATCAATATTTTAAACGGGACATCAGTTGGCTGTCATTCAACTACCGTGTCCTGCTGGAAGCGGAAGATGATACTCTTCCACTATACGAACGCATTAACTTTATATCCATTTATTCTTCCAACTTGGAGGAATTCTACAAAATACGCGTTGCCGACCATAAGGCAATAGCTACCGGTGCCGCACAAAGTGACGAGGAAACAGTACAATCGACCATCGAACTGGTAGACGCAATCAATCTTGAAGTAAACCGCCAGATGGAGGACCGTATCCGCATCTATGAACAGAAAATACTTCCTGCCCTGAAGAAAAACCATATCATCTTTTATCAGAGCCGCAACGTAGAACCGTTTCATCGTGACTTTGTACGACGTTTTTTCCGGGAAGAAATCTTCCCTTTCCTGCAGCCCGTACCTGTTTCCAAAGATAAGGTTATCTCCTTCCTGCGAGACAACCGCCTGTATCTGGCCGTCCGCCTTCACCTGAAAGGATTGCCGCCCGGTGCTCCCGGACGTACGCAGTACTTCGTGATGAAGCAACCTTACAGCAAAGTACCCCGTTTCATCGAACTACCCAAAGTGGGGAACAACTATTACCTGATGTTCATCGAAGATATCATCAAGGCCAATCTGGATGTGATCTTTCCCGGTTATGATGTGGACAGCAGTTATTGTATCAAGATTTCGCGCGATGCGGATATACTGATAGACGATGCCGCCAATACTTCCGAAATCATAGAACAAGTGAAGACCAAGGTGAAAAAGCGCAAGATAGGAGATGTCTGCCGTTTTGTGTACGATCGTGCCATGCCGCAGGACTTCCTCGACTACCTAATAGATGCTTTCCATATCGACCGCCGCGAACTGGTTCCAGGGGATAAGCACCTGAATCTGGAAGACTTACGACATCTGCCCAATCCGAATCCGAATATCCATCCCATCCGGAAACCGCAACCGATGAAGCTGACATGCCTCAACGAACGGGAGTCCATTTTTCAATATGTAGAGAAAAAGGATCTGTTATTGCATTACCCTTACCACTCTTTCGAGCACTTCATCCACTTCCTGTACGAGGCGGTGCACGAACCTACCGTACGCGAAATCATGGTAACCCAATACCGGGTGGCGGAAAACTCCGCTGTTATCAACACCCTGATAGCTGCCGCCCAGAATGGGAAGAAAGTCACAGTCTTCGTGGAACTGAAAGCCCGCTTCGATGAAGAAAATAACCTTGCCACCGCCGAAATGATGAAAGCATCGGGTATCAATATTATATATAGTATACCCAAATTAAAAGTACATGCCAAAGTTGCCCTCGTCTTGCGCCGTGACAAAGAGGATAAGAAACTGACCAGCTATGCGTATATCAGCACCGGGAATTTCAATGAAAAGACCGCCACACTGTATGCCGACAGTGGACTCTTCACCTGCAATCCCATCATCGTCAACGACCTTCACAATCTGTTCCGCACCTTACGGGGGAAAGAGAATCCTGTATTCCACCGGTTACTGGTGGCACGCTTCAACCTGATACCGGAACTGAACCGCCTCATCGATCATGAAATGGAACTGGCAAGGAAGGGTAAGAAAGGCCGGATCATTCTTAAAATGAACGCGCTACAGGACCCCACCATGATAGACCGCCTGTATGAGGCCTCACAGGCCGGTGTGGAAATAGACCTGATCGTACGCGGCATTTGCTGCCTGATACCGGGACAGAAATACAGTCGTAACATTCGTGTAACACGTATTGTGGATACATTTCTGGAACATGCCCGTATATGGTACTTCGGTAATGGTGGCAATCCGAAGCTCTTCCTCGGTTCACCGGACTGGATGCGGCGTAACCTGTACCGCCGCATTGAAGCCGTGACCCCTATACTGGACCCCGATGCCAAGCAAGAACTGATAGACATGCTCTCCATCCAGCTTTCAGACAAGCGCAAGGCCTGTTTTGTGGATGAAAATTTGCATAACTGCTGGAAATCGGCCCATCCGCTGAAAGAAAAAGTACGTTCGCAGTATACCTTTTATGAATACCTGAAAGAGAAGATTGAATAGTTTTGTAACATTTCTGTAATATGTATGACACCTCGCTGCAACACGGTTTCCGTTCCTTTGCAGCCAGAAATAAAATACATCATTATGGAAACTATTTATCTATGCATTGTCATCTTCCTGTTCGTCCTTGCGGTGTTCGACCTCATCGTGGGCGTCAGTAATGATGCAGTCAATTTTCTCCAATCGTCAGTCGGCGCAAAGGCTGCATCTTTCAAAACCGTATTGTTTATCGCCGGTATAGGCGTATTCATCGGTGCAGCATTGTCCAACGGCATGATGGATATTGCACGGCACGGCATCTATCAGCCACAGCACTTTTATTTTGCCGAAATCATGTGTATCCTACTTGCCGTGATGCTAACGGACGTAGTCTTACTGGATGTCTTCAACACAATGGGTATGCCTACTTCCACTACCGTGTCTATGGTATTCGAGCTACTCGGAGGAACATTCGCCCTGGCGCTCATCAAAGTAAACAGTAGCGACACACTGGGGCTTGGTGATCTCATCAACACAGACAAAGCCCTATCCGTCATTATGGCCATCTTCGTCTCCGTCGCCATTGCTTTCTTCTTCGGTATGCTGGTACAATGGCTGGCACGTGTAATATTCACTTTCAACTACAAAAAGAGGATGAAATACAGCATTGGTATCTTCGGAGGTATTGCTGTTACATCCATCATCTACTTTATGCTGATAAAGGGGTTGAAAGACAGTTCATTCATGACTGCTGACAACAAACAGTGGATACAGGATAACACGGCAATGCTGATCGGTAGCTGTTTCATTTTCTTTACGATACTCATGCAGGTGTTGCACTGGCTCAAAGTAAATGTATTCAAAGTAGTGGTGCTGCTGGGTACTTTCGCATTGGCACTCGCCTTTGCCGGCAATGACCTCGTAAACTTTATAGGTGTACCCTTAGCTGGTTATTCCTCTTTCATAGACTTTACCACCAACGGAGCAGGCAGTTCGCCGGACGGTTTTCTGATGACTTCACTCCTCGGCCCGGCCAAGACACCGTGGTATTTCCTCTTTGGAGCAGGTGTCATCATGGTATATGCCCTTTGTACTTCTAAAAAAGCGCACAATGTAATCAAAACCTCCGTCGACCTTGCCCGTCAGGATGAAGGGGAAGAAAACTTCGGAAGTACCCCTATCGCCCGTACACTGGTACGCTTCAGTATGACATTATCCAACGGAATATCCAAAGTAATGCCCGAAGGCACGAAACGCTGGCTCGATACCCGCTTCCGTAAAGACGAGGCCATCATTGCCGATGGTGCAGCTTTCGACTTGGTTCGCGCTTCGGTAAATCTGGTACTGGCCGGCCTGCTCATTGCTTTAGGTACTTCATTGAAACTTCCTCTTTCCACCACTTACGTAACATTCATGGTTGCCATGGGTACCTCACTTGCCGACCGGGCCTGGGGACGTGACTCTGCCGTATTCCGTATAACAGGAGTACTCAGTGTAATCGGTGGCTGGTTCATCACTGCCGGTGCGGCATTCACCATCTGTTTCTTTGTAGCTATGGTTATCCATTTCGGAGGCACGTTTGCTATCATAGCACTGATCGGCCTGGCAATATTTACACTGATCCGCAGCCAGGTAATGTACAAGAAACGCAAAGCCAAAGAAAAGGGTAATGAGACCATCAAACAGCTGATGCAGAGTAATAACAATACAGAAATCCTGGATTTGCTGCGCAAGCATACCCGCGAAGAACTGGTTAAGATATTGGAGTTCACAGAAGAGAACTTCGAACGCACGGTTACTGCTTTCTTGCATGAGAACCTGCGCGGCCTGCGTCGTGCCATGGGATCGGTAAAATTTGAGAAACAACTCATTAAACAAATGAAACGTACAGGTACTCTTGCGATGTGCCGTTTAGACAATAACACCGTATTAGAAAAAGGTCTTTACTTTTATCAGGGCAATGATTTTGCCAGCGAACTGGTTTACAGTATCGGACGCCTCTGCGAACCTTGCCTGGAACATATTGATAATAATTTCAAGCCATTGGATACCATCCAGAAAGGTGAATTCTCTGATGTAACGGAAGATATTGTTTACTTACTACAGATCTGCCGTCATAAGATGGAGAACAATGATTATGAGGATTTTGAAAATGAGCTCCGGAAAGCGAATGATCTGAACGGACAGTTGTCGCACCTGAAACGAGAAGAATTACAACGCATCCAGACTCAGTCCGGCAGTATCAAAGTCAGCATGGTATACCTGACAATGATACAGGAAGCACAAAATGTTGTTACTTACACTATTAACCTGATGAAGGTAAGCCGTAAGTTCCAACTGACAGATGGGGAGTAGCTACGAGTAACAAGCTACGAGTGACGAGTAACTGCGCGGTGACAGGAGAGAGCGAGTAACTGCGCAACTACTCGTCACTCGTAGCTCGTAACCTGTAGCTGATTCCCATTTTTGCTGCCCGTTCCATCATAAAAGCCCGTGCCGCTTCGTATTCATTGGGAATCACCCCATCCAGAATGGCATCTTTAATGGCACTTTTCAAAGCCCCCACTTCCCGGCAGGGTTCCAGATTGAAAGTTTCCATAATCTCTTCTCCACTGACAGGCGGTTGGAAATTGCGGACTCGGTCACGCTCTTCGAGGTCTTTCAACTTCTGGCGTACTAACTGGAAGTTATTCAGAAATCGCTGCTTACGCTCCATATTTTTAGAAGTGATATCAGCTTCACACAATGTCATCAAATCATCAATATCATCTCCGGCTTCAAAAAGAAGACGGCGGACAGCAGAATCGGTTACCACATCATCCGCTATCACAATAGGGCGCATATGCAGACTCACCAACTTCTGTACATACTTCATCTTCTCATTCATCGGCAGCTTCATCTTCCGGAAAATCTCAGGAACCATCTTCTCACCAATAAAATTATGATTATGGAAAGTCCAGCCCGCACGAGGCTCCCAACGTTTAGTGGCGGGTTTGGCTATATCATGCAGCAGTGCAGCCCACCGTAACCAAAGATTATCCGTTTTACGACTGATGTTATCGAGTACTTCCAATGTGTGATAGAAATTGTCCTTATGTGCCCGCCCATTACGTGTTTCCACACCTTGAAGGGCAGCCAGTTCCGGAAAAATCAGGGACAACAAACCGGAACGGTCCAAATCTATAAACCCTTTAGAGGGAATCGGAGAAAGTATTATCTTATTAAGTTCATCGGCAATACGCTCCTTGGAGATAATGGATATACGCCCACAGTTGCGGCACAAAGACTCAAATGTAGTATCATCAATATAAAAGTTCAGCTGAGTGGCAAAACGGATGCACCGCATCATGCGCAATGGGTCGTCACTAAATGTAATATCCGGGTCAAGAGGAGTACGGATTGTTTTTTCTTTCAGATCTTCTATACCACCGAAAGGGTCTACCAATTCTCCGAACCGGCTCTGATTCAGGCAGACAGCCAATGCATTGATAGTAAAATCCCGCCGATTCTGATCGTCTTCCAATGTACCGTCTTCAACGATGGGCTTACGGGAGTCGCGCTGATAAGACTCCTTACGTGCACCAACAAACTCCACTTCTATACCACGGTATTTTACTTGTGCGGTACCAAAATTCTTAAACAGGGCTACGTGTGCTCCACGTCCCAAGCGTTTACCCAGCGCTTCGGCCATCTCTATACCACTACCTACTACTACAACATCAATATCCTTAGAAGGGCGTTGCAGGAAAATATCGCGCACATATCCGCCGACTACATAACATTCCAATCCCAATTCATCTGCTGTCTCGGATATCCGTTTGAATATATCGTCGCTGAAATGCTGTTTCAGTTCTTCTGCCGTCAATTCTATCATACTATACTTTTTAAAATAATTATTTAGTTTTCATTGGAGAAAGTAGCACTGTTTTTGGTCTATATTCCCGGCCTCTCCTCTCTCCATTCTTATCTGATCCCTATCATCTCCGTAGTTACTCCATGTCTATACACTTGGACTTGGTATGGAGTTGGTACGGGCTTGATACGGAGTTGGTACGGCCCGGGTATCAGATTGTTCTAAATTTCCGATATCTCCGGAAAACTAAAATACTATTTATCTATTTTCAGAGTGCAAAGATACGGATATTATTTCTAATTTTGTCCTCACTAACAGAACAACAGTAATTATGAAGAAAGTGACGCTTCTTGCGTGCCTCTGCTGCACGCTCTTATCTTGTGAAAATGTAGAGAAGAAAGCAGGTGAGAAACTGCAAACAGCCCGCGCAGCCTTCGAACGGGGAGACTTTAGCGAAGCAAAGATGCAGATAGATAGCATTAAAATACTATATCCCAAAGCTTTTGAAACCCGCCGGGAGGGCATCGGATTGATGCAACAAGTGGAACTGAAGGAGCAAGAAAAAACACTTGTTTACCTGGATAGCCTGCTTCAACAAAAACAAGGAGAACTGGATGCCCTGAAGGGTAAATTCACACTTGAAAAAGATGCCGAATATCAACAAATAGGTAACTATTTGCACCCTTCACAAGTTATAGAGAAGAATCTGCATCGTTCCTATCTACGTTTCCAAGTGAATGAAACCGGGCAAATGAGCATGACTTCCATTTATTGCGGTCCCAGCAATATTCACCATGTAGGCGTAAAAGTGGTCGCCCCTGATGGCAGTTTTGCTGAGACACCTGCTTCCAAAGATGGTTATGAAACCACCGATTTGGGAGAAAAAATAGAAAAGGCGGACTTCAAAATGGGAGAAGATGGTAATGTAATAGGATTCCTTTACTTGAATAAGGACAAGAATATCAAAGTGAACTATCAAGGCGAACGCTCCTACTCCACTACTATGTCTCCGATAGACCGCCAGGCATTGGCAGGGGTTTATGAACTGGCACAGATACTTTCATCCATCACTCAGATAAAAAAAGAGATGGAAGAGGCGAACTTGAAGATAGAATTCGTGAAACGAAAGATGCAGGAAAGAGAAGAAACAGAACAAGGAAAATAAACACGTAGACGATAACAAAGTAACAACAGTGACTCCAAAGGCATAAAGTATGTAATCAATCGATTTGAAATCATTTGATTTGAAATCGATTGATTACATACTTTGTTTTTCCTATCTTTGTCAGAAGAATCAATATCATTCATTTCATTATGGGATTACAACATGCCTTTTTATAAATTCGGAGATATCTTGTTTCTGGAAAAAATACCAAAGGAAGATTGGATAGAATTTATAGGAAGAAAGTTTTCTGAAACTGGAAAGGATATTTCAGAAGAACTGTGCGGCATGATTGCCGATCGGATGAAAAACCACCCCTATTATACCCAACAATTAAGTCAGCAGGTATGGTTCAGGACCGAAACCACTGTCTCAGCCGAAGTGGTTGACGAAGCCTTCAGTGATATGATTGGTCAGCTTAGTCTGCTTTTTGCCAATATCATCGATACGTTGACACCACGGCAAATCAATTTTCTGCTGGCAGTCGCCGACGGGATCACAAACTTCTCATCAAAAGAAGTACTCATGAAATACCAATTGGGGACATCTGCCAATATTAAAAATTTGAAAAAGGCAGCAACTGAAAAGGATTTGATTGATATTCTACCAGGCAACCGAATAGAACTGCAAGACCCCGTATTTGAATATTGGCTGAAACATATTTATCGCACAAGGTGAAGGCGCAAAATAACGAACGCGGGACAACTACATTATGAAGTCATCCCGCGTTCGTTATAATATCATTATGCTATGAAAGTTCTGTTACCATTGCAATTGCGGCAGGAACTTGCTCAGGCAAGTACGCAATGCGCTCAACGTAATGGGTTTCACCAATACTTCCGAAGCACCGGCAGCCATTGCATTTTCACGGTCAGCCGTAAAAGCATAGGCAGTCTGCATAATGATAGGAAGTTCTTTCTCTTCTTCGCGGATAATCTTTGTCGCTTCCAGACCATTCATAATAGGCATTTTGATATCCATAAGGATAGCAGCTGTCTTTCCACGGTTCTCTTTGAACAGACCAACCATCTCTTCACCGTTCTTTGCCCACAATATCTCGCATTTCTTGCCAATAATAGCTTTTATCAATTTAAAGTTGCTATCATCGTCTTCCGCTACCAGTATGAGCGGACGGTAATCTTCCGATAAATTCACTGTTTCCATGACCAAGGTGTTTTGTTTATACGAGGCAAAGATACTAAAAATAATATAAATGCATTATCTTTTGACCAAAGATAAACTGCATCCCAACATAAAAAATGGACGGGTTCATTTTATTCTATTCCTAGTTTGTACTATCTTTGCGCCTCAATTTAAAAATAGAGTATGATTTCAATAGACGGACTGGCCGTAGAATTTGGCGGCACCACCTTATTCAGTGATATCTCCTTCGTTATTAATGAAAAAGACCGCATCGCCCTGATGGGAAAGAACGGAGCGGGGAAAAGTACCTTACTGAAAATTCTGGCAGGAGTACGCCAACCTACCCGGGGTAAAATTTCAGCACCCAAAGACAGTGTAATCGCTTATCTGCCACAGCACTTGATGACGGAAGACGGACGGACTGTATTTCAGGAAACAGCACAGGCTTTCTCGCATCTGCATGAGATGGAAGCAGAGATAGGACGCCTCAACAAGGAGTTGGAAACACGTACCGATTATGAAAGCGACAGTTATATGGAACTGATCGAAACGGTTTCTGCCCTGAGTGAGAAATTTTACTCCATCGACTCCACCAACTATGAGGAAGATGTGGAAAAAGCTTTGTTAGGACTCGGCTTCACACGCGAAGACTTTGACCGTCAGACCAGTGACTTCAGCGGTGGATGGCGTATGCGCATCGAACTTGCCAAGTTGCTGCTGCAGAAACCAGATGTGTTGTTGCTGGATGAGCCTACCAATCACCTCGATATTGAAAGTATCCAGTGGCTGGAAGATTTCCTCATCAATAATGGTAAGGCTGTCATCGTCATCAGCCACGACCGTAAATTTGTGGATAACATCACTACCCGTACTATTGAAGTGACAATGGGACGGATTTATGACTATAAAGTAAATTACTCCAAATATCTGGAACTCCGCAAAGAACGTCGCGAACAACAACAAAAGGCGTATGACGAACAACAGAAGTTCATAGCCGAAACCAAAGACTTCATCGAACGCTTCAAAGGTACTTATTCCAAAACTCTGCAAGTGCAAAGCCGCGTAAAGATGCTGGAGAAACTGGAAATACTGGAAGTGGATGAAGAAGATACTTCAGCATTACGGCTGAAGTTCCCGCCATCACCACGCTCGGGTAACTATCCTGTAATCATGGAAAACGTGGGCAAAACCTATGGTGACCATGTAGTATTCAAGAATGCTACGCTGACTGTGGAACGAGGAGACAAATTAGCCTTTGTCGGTAAAAACGGTGAGGGTAAGTCTACGCTGGTGAAGTGTATCATGAAAGAGATTGAGCACGACGGTACACTGACACTCGGGCACAATGTACAGATCGGTTATTTTGCACAGAACCAAGCGTCTATGTTGGATGAGAACCTTACGGTATTCCAAACGATTGACGATGTGGCAAAAGGTGAAATACGTAACAAGATACGCGACTTGCTGGGTGCTTTTATGTTTGGCGGCCCTGAACAATCCATGAAAAAGGTGAAAGTGCTTTCCGGTGGAGAACGCACCCGGCTTGCTATGATTAAGTTGCTGCTGGAACCGGTGAACCTGCTGATTCTGGATGAGCCGACGAACCACCTGGACATGAAAACTAAAGATATCCTGAAGCAGGCTCTGCTGGATTTTGATGGTACACTGATTGTTGTAAGCCACGACCGTGACTTCTTGGACGGGCTGGTTACCAAGGTCTATGAATTCGGTAATAAACAAGTGAAAGAACACCTGAGCGGTATCTACGAATTCCTGGAAAAGAAGAAAATGGAGTCGCTCCGCGAACTGGAAAGGTAAACGTTCCTTAACAGGGCTTCTGCAACTTTTCTTGCGTCATAGTGTTTTATTTCCATAAACCTTTAACTACGAGAATAATGAAACGATATGACGCAATAATAATAGGATTTGGCAAAGGTGGAAAATTACTGGCAGCCGAATTAGCCAACCGCAACTGGAAAGTGGCGGTTATAGAACGTTCCCCTGAAATGTACGGTGGAACTTGTATAAACGTAGGATGCATCCCTACCAAAACCATGATACACGAAGCTGAATTTGCTGAGCGTATCTACCAGAATGATTATGAAAAACAGTCCAAGTTATATTCTCTTGCCCTGAAACGCAAAGATAAGTTGGTCATGTACCTACGGGAAAAGAATGTCGAGAGTCTGACAGGCAACCCTAATATCACATTGTATGACGGAACCGCTTCTTTTGTATGCGAAGATACGGTGAAAGTAACTCTTGCATCCGGAAAGGATGAAAAATCTTTCGAACTGGAAGGAAAAGAAATATTTATCAATACCGGTTCTACACCTATCCTGCCGGATATAGACGGATTAAGAGATAGTAAATATGTATATACCAGTGAAACATTACTCCATGCAGATGTTCTTCCCCAACATTTACTAATCATAGGCAGTGGTGCCATCGGACTGGAATTCGCAACCATGTATGCCGGATTCGGCAGTAAGGTCACTATTCTGGAAGCCGGTAAACGTTTCCTGCCGAAAGCAGACCGGGAGATTGCCGAATACATGCAGGAAAGTTTAAAAAGGGAAAATATAGAGATACGCCTGAATGCCCGCGTGCAGTCATTGCATGATACAGCAGACGGTATCACAGCTGCCTATACGGATGCCTCGGACGGTACACCTTATTTTCTGGAAGGAGATGCCCTGCTCATTGCAACAGGCCGTAAACCGATGATAGATGATCTGCATCTGGAAAAAGCCAGAGTACAAGTCAACGCACAGGGAGCAATAATTGTAAATGAACAATTACGCACTACTGTACCACATATCTGGGCTTTGGGGGATGTGAGAGGCGGAGAAATGTATGATTACCTTTCCATCGATGACTCCCGCATTATCCTGAATCATTTATTCGGTAATAAAGAACGATCTATCGACGACCGCAATCCTGTGCCTTACGCCATCTTCACAGATCCTCCGATGGCACATATCGGTCTGACAGAGGAAGACGCAGTGAAACGAGGTTATCCCATCAAGATATCACGTTTGCCAGCCTCAGCTATTCCGCGTGCGCGTACTTTGCAGAATATGGATGGCATGTTGAAAGCTATCGTAAATACGGATACAGAGAAAATTCTGGGCTGTTCCCTCTTTTGTGTGAATGCACCGGAACTTATTAATCTGGTAGCGTTTGCCATAAAGACCGGACAAAAATCTTCAGCTTTACGTAGCTTTATATTCACCCATCCCAGTATGAGTGAAGGTTTAAATGGATTATTCAAGGCTTTTTAATAACTAACATTTGGTAATTAAGCCGTTAACCTCTATCTTTGTCCGCAATTAGAAAATTAAGATGCAGAAGAAACGGTATATAACATTTTTCCTAATGTTCATCAGCATGGTCATGCTGGTAGTGCCGGTTATTCCTCATCACCACCACAACAACGGGTTGATATGCATGAAGAATGATATAGCCCCCGATTGTTGCGGACAACAACACAACTCGGATAACGAACATTGCTGTTGCGATACGGGATGTGTGACGACTCACTTCTTCCAGCAAACTCCCAGCTCGGACAATGGATGGGCACATCCGGACTTTCCGCTGGTTATTACATTGTTTTCCGAACCACTCCTCCGATTATTAGTCCTACCCGAAGAAAGCGGGCAAAGACAGGACTGCATATACCAGGAATCACTTCATGGCACGTATCTTACACGTGCCACAGGACTTCGCGCACCTCCGTGTGTTCTTACTTTATCGTAAAGTCTGCAACTTTATTGCAGGCTTTTATCTCTAATTTTGCACACTGATAAAAGTAAGAACATAAAAATATCATCATGAAAAAAATTCTTTTTATGGGAGTCATGGGTCTATTCCTATTGGGTTCCTGCAATAGTAAATCCGGCGACGGACACGAAGGTCATAATCATGAAACAGAAAAGCATGAGCACGAAGGTTGCGAGCATGATCATGAGGGCGAAGACCACAATCACGAAGGTGACGACCACGATGGACATGACCACGGTGAAGTAGCAGCAGCCGGACATAGCGACGAAATCATTCTGCCCCCCGCAAAGGCGCAGGCTGCCGGAGTAAAATCCAATGTTGTAGAACCGGGAATTTTCCATCAAGTTATAAAAACCAGCGGCCAGGTAATGGCAGCACAGGGAGATGAGAGTGTTGCTGTAGCAACCGTAGCAGGCGTGGTATCTTTCCGCGGAAAGATTATTGAAGGCATGAGTGTCAGTAAAGGAGCACCGCTGGTTATATTGTCTTCTAAAAATATGGCGGATGGTGATCCGGTAGAACGGGCGCGCATCGCCTATGAAGTTTCCAAGAAAGAATACGAGCGTATGAAAGCCCTCGTAGGAAATAAGATTGTTTCTGAAAAGGATTTCGCTCAGGCTGAACAAGCGTATGAGAATGCACGTATCAGCTACGAAGCCGTAGCCAAAAACAGTTCGGCAAGCGGGCAAGCCGTGGTTTCCCCCATCAGTGGATATGTAAAAAGCCTGTTAGTGAAAGAAGGCGATTACGTAGCGGTGGGACAACCGTTAGTCAGCATTACGCAAAACCGCAAATTATTCTTGCGTGCTGACGTTTCAGAGAAATATTACCAATATCTTCGTACTATTGGTTCTGCTAACTTCTGTACTCCTTATAATAATAAGGTATACGCATTGAAAGACTTAGACGGACGTCTTCTCTCTTATGGCAAAGCCTCGGGTGGAGACGGTGGATATTATGTACCTGTAACCTTTGAGTTTGACAACAAAGGTGATATCATCCCCGGTTCCTTTGTAGAAATCTTCTTATTGTCTTCCCCTATAGAAAATGTAATATCCCTACCCCATTCAGCATTGACTGAAGAACAAGGCAGTTTCTTTGTCTACCTGCAACTGGATGAAGAAGGATATAAGAAACAACTCGTGACTCTTGGAGCCGATAACGGTGAAAGCGTACAGATTCTCTCAGGTGTAAAAGCAGGAGACCGCGTGGTAACCGAAGGAGCTTATCAAGTGAAACTGGCAAGCGCTACAAATGCAATACCGGCACACAGTCACGAACACTAAAAAAACAGTGGTAAGTGATGAAGTTATAGAGTGATAAAGCAACTTCACCCTATCACATTATCACATTAACACTCTAACACTTTAATCAACATGTTAAACAAGATTATACATTTCTCACTTCATAACCGCATCCTGGTGCTTGTGGCCTCGATGTTGTTACTGATAGGCGGAACTTACACCGCCATGCACACGGAAGTGGACGTATTTCCAGATCTCAATGCACCTACGGTTGTCATCATGACTGAGGCAAACGGTATGGCGGCAGAAGAAGTGGAACAACTCGTCACATTTCCTGTTGAAACAGCAGTGAACGGTGCAACAGGTGTGCGCCGCGTGCGTTCTTCATCTACCAATGGATTCTCAGTAGTATGGGTAGAATTCGATTGGGATACGGATATTTATCTGGCCCGGCAAATTGTTAGCGAGAAGCTGGCTGTTGTAAGCGAAAGCCTGCCTACCGGTGTAGGAAAACCGACACTGGGTCCACAATCATCCATTCTGGGCGAGATGCTGATTATCGGTCTGACTGCCGACTCTACCTCTATGCTTGACCTGCGTACAATAGCTGACTGGACCATCCGTCCGCGCTTACTCTCTACAGGCGGTGTGGCACAGGTAGCGGTACTGGGTGGTGATATAAAGGAATATCAGATACAATTAGATCCGGAACGGATGCGGCATTACGGTGTTACGCTGAATGAAATCATGACCGTAACCCGTGAAATGAATCTGAATGCAAACGGTGGTGTGCTATATGAATATGGCAATGAATACATTGTACGTGGAGTACTTTCTACCGATCGGGTAGATCAACTGGCACGTGCCGTGGTACGTGGTGGAACCGCTTCGGGCAGTGCTCCTATTCTGTTGGAAGACATTGCAGACGTACACATTGGAGCAAAATTACCCAAACTGGGTACAGCATCTGAACGGGGTAAAGCTGCCGTATTGTTGACTGTAACCAAACAACCGGCCACCAGCACGCTGGAATTAACGGATAAATTGGAAGCATCTTTAGAAGATTTACAGAAAAATCTGCCACCGGATGTAAAGGTCAGCACAGACATTTTCCGACAAAGCCGCTTTATCGAAAGCTCTATCGGAAACGTACAGAAGTCCTTGTTCGAAGGAGGTATCTTCGTGGTGATTGTACTATTCCTGTTCCTTGCAAATGTACGTACAACAGTGATCTCATTGGTTACACTACCACTTTCATTGATTACTTCACTGGTGACGCTGCATTATATGGGATTCACAATCAACACAATGAGTCTCGGTGGTCTTGCCATCGCTATCGGTTCGTTAGTGGATGACGCCATTGTGGACGTGGAAAACGTATATAAGCGACTCCACGAAAACAAGTTGAAACCTGTGGAAGAACGACTTTCCATATTGGACGTGGTATTCAACGCATCGAAAGAAGTACGTATGCCTATCCTGAACTCTACGCTGATTATCGTAGTTAGTTTCGTGCCCTTATTCTTCCTCACAGGTATGGAAGGCCGCATGCTGGTTCCGCTGGGTATTGCGTTCATTGTAGCATTGGCTGCTTCTACGGTAGTGGCACTGACGGTTACACCGGTACTTTGCTCTTATCTTTTGGGAAAAGACAAGAAGAAGGAAGAGAAAGAAAACAGCGACTCGTATGTAGCACGTAAAATGAAACAATGGTATGGCGCTGCACTGACTTTTGTAGTGGGACACAAGAAGATCGTATTGGGCAGTACTATTGGTTTGTTCGTAGTAGCCCTAGTATGTTTCTTCACATTGGGCCGTTCATTCCTGCCACCTTTCAACGAAGGTTCGTTTACGATCAACATATCTTCTTTGCCGGGTATCTCGTTGGAAGAAAGTGACAAGATGGGGCATCGTGCAGAGGAATTGCTACTCAGTATTCCCGAAATACAAACCGTTGCCCGCAAGACCGGACGTGCCGAACTGGACGAACATGCACTTGGAGTGAATGTTTCCGAAATAGAGGCTCCGTTCGAATTGAAAGATCGTTCACGTAGCGAAATGGTTGCTGAAGTACGCGAGAAATTGGGCACCATCGTAGGAGCGAACATAGAAATCGGGCAACCTATCAGTCATCGTATCGATGCTATGCTTAGCGGTACGAAAGCAAACATTGCTATTAAACTGTTCGGTGATGACCTGAACCGTATGTTTACTTTGGGTAATGAAATCAAAAGTGCCATCCAAGATATTCCTGGTATTGCCGACTTGAATGTGGAGCAACAGATAGAACGTCCTCAGCTTATCATTTCGCCCAAGCGAGAAATGTTGGCTAAGTTTGGTATCTCATTACCGGAATTCTCTGAGTTCGTGAATGTCTGTCTTGCAGGAGAAACCGTATCACAAGTTTACGAAAAGGGCAAAAGTTTTGACCTCACTGTACGTGTACGTGATGATCTTCGCGACGAAATGGAGAAGATACGCAACTTGATGATAGATACCAGCGACGGAAAGAAAATACCGTTGAACTACATCGCCGAAGTGCGTTCTGCAATGGGGCCGAATACTATCAGCCGCGAGAACGTAAAACGTAAAATTGTGATCTCTGCCAATGTTGCCGACCGTGACTTGCGCAGTGTGGTGAATGATATTCAGGCTCGCGTGGACAAGGACATCAAATTGCCGGAAGGATATCACCTTGAATACGGCGGTCAGTTTGAGAGCGAACAGGCAGCAAGCCGCACCTTATTACTCACATCGCTGATGAGTATTGCAGTGATCTTCTTACTACTTTATCATGAATTCCGCAGTGTGAAGGAAAGTGCGATTATTCTTATCAACCTGCCGCTTGCATTGATTGGCGGTGTATTTGCTTTGTTGATGACAACGGGAGAAGTGAGTATTCCTGCTATTATCGGTTTTATTTCACTGTTCGGTATTGCTACCCGAAACGGTATGTTGTTGATCAGCCACTACAACCACTTGCAACGGGAAGAAGGACTGAATGTGTATGACAGTGTAATCCGCGGTTCAATGGACCGTTTGAATCCAATTCTGATGACCGCGTTGTCTTCTGCTCTTGCACTTATTCCGTTGGCACTGGGAGGTGATTTGCCGGGTAATGAAATCCAAAGCCCGATGGCGAAGGTTATTCTCGGAGGTCTTTTAACTTCCACGTTCCTGAACGGTTTCATCATTCCGATTGTTTATCTGATGATGCACCGGAAACCGGCGAATTAACATCCATATAACTATTAACAATATCAAATAATGAAACGAATTCTTATATTTAGTTTTATCACTTTTTTCCTATATGCGGGGATGCGTGCCCAATCGGTTGGCATAGACGAAGTGCTGCACCGCATTGAAGCGAACAATAAGGAGTTGCAGGCTAATGCGCAACTTATCACTTCACAGAAATTGGAAAACAAGTCGGAAAACAATTTGCCTGATCCCACTCTCTCGTATGCCCATTTGTGGGGTTCGGAAGATAAGAGCGAGACGATAGGTGAACTTGTTGTTTCCCAAAGCTTTGATTTCCCTACTTTATATGCTACACGCGGAAAAGTAAATCGACTCAAAACCGGTGCGCTTGATGCACAGTCTGCTGCTTTCCGTCAACAATTGTTGTTGCAAGCCAAGGAGCTTTGTTTCGATATCATCATGTTACAGCATCAGCAAGTGATTCTGGATGAACGCATGAAACAGGCTGAGGAACTCTCCACATACTACAAGAAACGTCTGGAAACAGGTGATGCCAATGTATTGGAAACAAACAAAATCAACCTGGAATTACTGAATGTACGTACAGAGTTCCGCGCCAATCAGACTGCGCTTGATAATGCCTGGAAATCTCTCCTTGCACTCAACGGAGACCAGTCTTTGCAAGACAATGAACTGAGCAGTTTCCGTTCCATCAATGATTATCCGTTGCCGCTTCTTCCTAACAACTATGAACAGTTACGTTCGGAAGTGTTGGCAGCCGATCAGACTTTGCTGTCATTGAGCAGTGAAAGTGCTGCTGCCCGCAAACAGATTTCTGCAAGTAAGCAAGGCTGGTTGCCAAAATTGGAACTGGGATATCGCCGTAATACTGAGTCCGGTACTCCGTTCAATGGAGTTGTAGTGGGCTTTTCTTTCCCACTGTTTGAAAACCGCAATAAGGTGAAGATAGCCAAAGCACAATCTCTGAATCTCGACTATCAGAAAGAGAACGCTACTTTTCAAGCTGAGGCGACCTTAGCAAAACTGTATAGTGAGGCGCAATCATTGCAAACCTCCATACAGGAATATAGGGAAGCATTCAGTTCACAACAAGATCTTGCATTACTGAAACAAGCCCTTACCGGTGGACAGATCAGCGTGATAGAGTATTTTGTAGAAGTTTCTGTGATTTATCAAAGTAAACAGAATCTGCTTCAATTGGAAAATCAGTATCAGAAGGTAATGGCACAGATATATAAGAGTAAACTATAAGAATATATTCTTATTATATTTATAAAGAAAGCGAAGAACCAACTCCGGCAATTGAAGGAGTTGATTCTTCGCTTTCTTTATAAATAGCATAACAAATCACAGTTTCGTAATTTTCCCCATAAAAAGAATTGCTCCCGTACTCTTTTCCTTAATCACGAAAGCAAAAGGACGGTCTACATAGAAAGAAATAGGAGTAGATGGTCCAACGGAAGTTTCAAACATTCCACCAACTGTAACAGCTGCTGCTTCAGTACCTTCCTCATCTACATTTACATAAGTAAATTGCTGCAAAAGACCAATATACAACTCGGCAGCCGACATTTTTGAGAAATCAGCCTTATAACCATCAAAGGCATCCTTCATCCCCATAGCAACCATATCTTCTATGAGCATCTTGTTATACTCCACTTTAAAACGGGGAAGTTTAACCTGCAATTGCCTGCTCGACAAAGCTGCATTCCATTCCTTCCAGTTTTCATAAGTCAATTCGGACAAACTCTCATCCAAAGTCTTATCCACGGCAGGCAATAAGAGCACCATACTGAAAGCTTCGTTGCCATACGGCAATTCTGCGATGGAGAATGCTGAGTTCTGGACATAATTAAACGTTTCTGTCTGATTCATCATGTTCACTTTCTGCTCAGTACCATCAGAATTAGTAAAGTTTTCCTGGCGAGTATCCGATTTTTGGAATTGACTCTTCCAAATGCCTTTGAAGTAGAGTGCGTTAATCAAATACATACGCGCATCTTCCGGTATTCTCTGTATAACCTCTTTTATACAATTATTCGTCTGCTCAGCGCACCACCGGTTAATCACATCCTTCGCTGTGGGAGATGTAAAATCAAGTTCCTGTACCTGGGCATCATACATCTTCTTATTCACATCCACAAAAGAATCGTAAACTTTAAAACCTTGTTTTACCCAAATAGAATTGGCGATTCCTAATTGAGTGGTATTATCTAAATCCAATAAAGCTGAAGTTAATTTTTGATTATAATTATTCAGATCATCAAGAGAGAAAGAAGCGGCAGGAAATCCCAATACGTCCTGCATTTCAGTAAGCGTATTGCCCGAAGCTCCGTTAGTAATCATTGATAAGCAAAATGATGCACTCAATGGAGACACAAAGACATTCGGCTTTTCCTTTTCGGTACTGCACACCTGATCGAAGAAACGGAAAGCAAAGTCTGTACCTTTGTCCATTAAAGCTTGTTCCGCACGGGTGAGATTGATGTCTTGACGTGGTTTAGGTTCCGGTTGAGGAGGAGTCTCATCATTTTGACAAGCTGCAAGGATACTGAGTAGGCTTAGCGCAGCAATAGTTTTCTTTAGCATAAGCATTATAGTATTAGTTTTCTATTAAGTTACTCTGTTAGAATAAATGCATAAATTTATAAAATACTGCACCACATTACAAATTAAACATAAATCTTTCTTATCTTTGCTCCCGGTTTTGTTGGAGTATGCCTTTCGGTATACTCCATGAAAAGGGAATTGGGTGTGACTCCCAAACAGTCCCGCTGCTGTGATCTCCTATTGCAGGATTTGCCAATCACCTGTGCCACTGCCAATATTCGTATGGTGGGAAGGCGGTAAATCCGGAGTAAGTCAGAAGACCTGCAAAACCGATCATTTCTTATGCCTTCGAGGAAAGGGCATGAGGTGTATCTATTTTTATAGCTTTCTATATATGATAAAAGATAATCTATGTCGGTACATCTGGCTACGGTTTTATTTGTTTTGCTTTGTATGTTGGCTTTGCGCCAGCCTGCAAGCACAACAGGTGGGAGACTCCATTACAGGAAAAGTACATGCAATTCCGGAAGTGGGGATAAAAGGTCGGCGTGTACCACCGGCTCTCTCAGCAACCGCCCCGCTCCAACAGATGAAGAAAACTGATATGGAACGTTTGGGAGTATCGGATGTGGCCGATGCAGTTCGCCATTTCTCGGGAGTCAGCGTTAAGGATTATGGTGGAGTTGGTGGATTAAAGACTGTTTCTGTACGCAGTTTGGGAGCGCAACATACAGCAGTCAGCTATGACGGAGTGACTGTCAGTGATTGTCAGTCAGGGCAGGTAGATATCTCCCGTTTTTCGTTAGACAATGTTTCTGAACTGGCACTCAGCATTGGGCAGAGTGATAATATTTACCAGACAGCAAAGATGTTTGCCTCTGCCGGTGCTTTAAGTATCGAAACCGCACGTCCGGACTTTAGTGACAGACCTTTCCAGTTGCTTGCAAATATGAAAACCGGTTCTTACGGGCTTGCTAATCCTTCTTTATTTTATGCTCAAAAATTAAGTAACCGTTTCAGTCTTTCTGCCCATGCTGATTATTTACGAGCAGACGGCAATTATCCTTTCAAAATGTGGAATGGGAATAAACTGATTGACTCCAAACGAAACAATAGTGATATAGAGACTTATCGGGCAGAATTAAATTTGTTTGTAACTCTGAATGAGAAACAGGATTTGAAAGCCAAAGTTTATCTCTTTGATTCGGAAAGAGGGTTACCCGGCGGAGTAATTTATGACAATCCGTATGCTGCCGAAAGACTATATGACCGTAATTACTTCGGCCAATTGAAGTATGAGAATCGGTTCTCTGAGAAATGGAAACTACAAGCAAGTGGAAAATTTAACTTCAGCTGGAACCGGGACTATAATAATGAATCTTCCGGTATTACAGACAATCGTTTCCGCCAGACTGAGACTTACTTATCCGCTACCCTATGGAACGAACCGGTGAAAGGGTTATCTTTCTCATTAGCACAGGATTTCGCCTATAACTATTTGTCAACGACTTTACAGAACAATCAATATCCGGAACGTTTCACCTATTTAACAGCAATAGCCACACACTATAAAAGCAACCGATTTTCTGCTACCGCTTCCCTGCTGAATACTTATATTACAGAGAATGTACGGACAGGAAAAGCTGCTGCAGACCGTAAACGCCTTTCCCCCGCTGTCAGTCTGTCGTGGAAACCATTTGATTTTGGTCTACGTTTCAGAGCTTCATACAAAGATATCTTCCGTACACCGACATTCAATGATTTGTATTATCTGGTAATTGGCAACCATAATTTAAAGCCTGAAGTTACCCGGCAATTCAATGTAGGTACAACGTGGAGTTCTACTTCATTGGAATTTATCGACTATCTAAGCCTTTCAGTAGATGCTTATTATAATCGGGTGAAAGATAAAATTGTGGCAGTACCCACTATGTTTATCTGGAAGATGATGAATTTAGGTAAAGTCGAAACCATTGGTACGGATATTAACCTGGCAATTGAAAAAGAATTAGCAGAACATTATAAGTTATATCTCACAGGAACTTACAACTTCATGCAAGCGGAAGATATTACTGACCGTAATTCTAAAATATGGCGGAATCAGATTATATATACTCCGAAGCATTCAGGTTCAGGAAGTCTGACTTTTGAGAACCCGTATGTCAACCTGACTTATAACATAATGTACGCTTCGGAACGCTATTCAATTGCCCAGAACATTCCGGAAAATCGTATTAAATCTTACACTGACCACAGTATATCACTCTCGCATACCTTTAAATGGAAGAAGCAGTCACTACGCATACAGCTGGATGCCTTGAACCTAAGTGATAAGAACTACGAAATAGTCCGCTTCTACCCGATGCCCGGACGCAATTACAAAGTAACAATCAACTATAAATTATAAACTAAAAACAAAAACTATGAAGAAGTATTGGTATAAAACCGCCATGCTGGTTATAGCATTAGGAGCATTTACCGCATGTAGTGATGATGACGAACCGACAATTCCGAAAGGACCGATAGCACCTGTTAATGGAGCATATGTTATTAATACAGGAAACTGGGGAGAGAATAATGGTACTATACAATGGTATGACAGAGATCTGAAGACAATTAGTGCAGATTTGTTTGCAGCTGCCAACGGAGCAGGTATCGGTGATGCACAGGACTTGTGTATATATGGTACAAAAATATATATCACTTGTTCCAGTTCAGCCAAGATTGAAGTGGTGGACAGAAAAGATTTCGCTCGTATAAAAACGTTGAACTTAAAAGACGAAAGTGAGAAGTCTATCCAACCACGATATATGACAGCTACCGGAGGAAATGTTTATTTCACCTCATACGATGGCACGGTATCACGCTTGGACACCACGAACCTCTCCATCACCGGAAAGATAGAAATAGGAGATCATCCGGAAGCATTGACTTCTGCAAATGGAAAACTATATGTAAATCTGTCAAATTATAACAATGATGGTACCGGCAAATACGTGGCAGTTGTCGATATTGCTACTTTCAAGAAAACGAAAAACATAGAAGTACTTCTCAATCCTTATGATGTTTGTACAACCGGAGAAGACGGAAAAGTATATTTCATTTCATGTGGAGATTTCAGAGGAAATCCAGTTCAGACATTACAATGCATCGACCCGCAAACAGATCAGGTTACGGAAATATGCCCAGCCAGCAAAATAGCAATAAAAAACAACAAGATCTATCTCATTTATGCAGAATATTACGAAGATGCCGCTCCTAAAAGCATTTCTGTATATGACATGAATACCAAGCAAACTACGCGGTTTGCCAACTACAGCGATTTCTCCAATCCTGGTAATATTGTAGTCGACCCGGCTACAGGAGATGTAATTATCATCGATCAACCCTTCTCTGCTCTCAACGACATATATGTTTATGGTAGTGACGGCGTACTTAAAAAGAAGTTGGAAACCGGATACTATACCACTAATATGCGTTTTGTAACTGAATAACAGCATGAAACAAATTTATTTCTTTCTAACCTTTTGGGTGACAGTGTTACTTCTTTCCGCCTGTAGCGGAAAGAACAGCACTGCTTCCGGCTCTGCACAAGGAGACACCATCCCGCTGCACTACTCCGCTAATCTCTCTCTGATAGATTACGAAGATTACATCGTTGCACAGCTACGCAATCCCTGGGATACAGCAAAGATACTACACACCTATGTATTAGTAGACAAAAAACAGCCGTTGCCCCATGAACTGCCTCAAGGCACCCTTGTTCGCACTCCACTTAGTAAAGCCGTCATTTACTCATCCGTTCATTGCAGCTTACTGAAAGACTTTGGTGATTTGAATAGCATTGGTGGCGTATGCGACTTGAAGTATATCAAACTACCGGAAATAGAGGAAGGATGTCGAAACGGAACCATCGCCGATGTAGGTGATGGAATGAATCCCAATATTGAGAAAATCATAGACCTGCATCCCGATGCCATCCTCCTTTCTCCTTTCGAAAACAGTGGTGGATACGGACGTGTAGAGAAACTGAATGTACCCATCATTGAATGTGCCGACTATATGGAAACCTCTTCATTGGGACGTGCCGAATGGATGCGTTTCTACGGTTTATTATTTGGTAAGAAAACAGAAGCAGATGCTATGTTTGCTTCGATAGAAAGAAATTATAAGGATTTGCAAGAATTAGTAAAGCCTATCTCTTTTGCTCCCTCCGTGATGTGTGATTTGAAAACAAGCTCTACCTGGTACACTCCGGGTGGTAACAGTACCATCGCCAAACTATACTCTGATGCAGGTGCCAACTATATTTTCAGAGAAGATACACATAGCGGCTCACTCCCCTATCCTTTCGAAGTTATCTTTGAGAAAGGTCAACAAACGGATTTCTGGCTGATACGCTACAATCAACCCGTAGATAAAACATACGGGGAACTTGAAAAAGAGTTTGCCCCTTATGCAGGTTTCCGTGCCTTCAAAGAACGGAACATCTACGGATGCAATACCAACCGGGTTCCTTTTTATGAAGAAACACCTTTCCATCCAGACTGGTTATTGAAAGATTTAATTAAGATATTTCATCCTTCACTGTTGGAAGGGTATGAACTGAGATATTACAATAAATTAGCAGAGTAAAATCTGCGGTCTATTTCAGAATGAAAGCAAAAGGATATATATATGGTATAGCACTGTCAGTCCTCATTCTCGTATTGATGGCTGCCAATCTCTGGTTCGGTTCAATCAATATCCCCGCCGGAGCAGTGTGGAATACCCTCACAGGAAATGAAGTAGAAAAAGCCAGCTGGACTTTTATTATCTGGGAGTCCCGTCTGCCACAAGCCGTCACGGCATTACTATGTGGTGCCGCACTCGCAGCTTCGGGACTGATGCTGCAAACGGCATTCAACAATCCACTGGCAGGTCCGTCCATCCTGGGCATTAACTCAGGGGCAAGTCTTGGCGTGGCGTTGGTGATGCTGGCAGGCGGAGGAAGCATTGCTACAGGGGTATTCACCTTATCCGGTTTCTTCTCCGTGATACTCGGTGCCTTCATCGGATCGATGGTGGTAATGGGACTTATCCTTTTCTTTTCTACACTGATTAAAAGCAATATCATGCTGCTGATTACAGGTATCATGATTGGTTATATCACTTCTTCCGCTATATCACTGCTCAATTTCTTTGCAACAGCCGAAGGGGTACATTCTTATATGATATGGGGTATGGGAAACTTTGGAGGGGTCTCATTGCAACAGCTCCCCTATTTCTCTATTTTCTGTCTGGCAGGTTTGTTACTTTCCATCTTGCTTATCAAACCTCTGAATGCCCTGCTACTGGGTACACGCTATGCTGAAAACTTAGGAGTAAACATCCGTCGCACAAGAAATCTGCTACTGATTGCTACCGGACTACTGACAGCTGTCACCACTGCTTTCTGCGGACCTGTGGCTTTCATCGGTCTGGCCGTTCCTCATATCTCCCGCCTGATGCTGGGCACATCCAATCATAATTCACTGCTTCCCGTTACTTTGCTGACGGGCGGTGTGATTGCTTTGCTCTGCAATCTGATCTGCATTCTTCCGGGCGAAGCAGGTATTATTCCTCTCAATGCGGTAACTCCAGTACTGGGTGCGCCTGTTATCATTTATGTCATTGTCAACCAACGTAAAATACAATACTTCAACTGATGGAGAAAGCTGTTATCACCGCAAGCGATTTATGCATCGGCTACCGCCAGGGAAAGCAAGAAAAACGGATACATGAGCATCTCTTCTTCCGGCTCTACCCCGGAGAACTGACTTGTCTGCTGGGAGCTAACGGAACCGGCAAATCGACTCTGCTCCGCACTTTGGCTGCTTCACAACCAGCGTTGTCGGGCGAATTACTTGTACAAGAAAAGCCGTTGTCCGCTTATTCCGAGAAAGAACGTTCACGTACCATCGGTGTAGTACTAACAGACAAGACACAGGCAGGCGGACTGACTGTATATGAGTTGGTAGCCTTGGGACGGCAACCTCATACGGGGTTCTTCGGCAGATTGAACAAAACGGATCATTCTATCATTGAAGAAGCTCTGGAAGCTGTAAGCATCAGCCATAAAGCCCACAGTTATACCGCAGAGCTATCGGATGGAGAACGGCAGAAGGTTATGATTGCCAAGGCATTGGTACAAGAGTGTCCGCTCATTCTGCTGGATGAACCGACAGCTTTCCTGGATGTAGTGAGTCGTATTGAAATTATGACGTTGCTTCATCGCTTGGCAGTAGAACAAAAGAAAGCAATTCTGCTTTCCACTCATGACATAGAACAGGCATTGGTACTGGCAGATAAACTTTGGTTACTTTCCAAAGAAAACGGACTGCAATGCGGAGTAACAGAAGATATGATTCTGAGTCACCGGATGGACGGCTTGTTCTCCCGTAACGATATCCGGTTTGATTATGCGCACGGGGTATATTATCCCAAAGTAGACAGCCACCACCGTATCAGTGTAGAAGCCAATGATGAAGTATTACTGCACTGGACAACAAACGCACTCAATCGTCATGGATACGCTTGTCATCCTGTCTCTTCACCGGAAACCAACGAATCGCCGCGTTTGCAGGTTTTAGCTGCCGACCACTTCATATTACACACAGAGGGACAACACGAATATCATTCTTTTGAACAGTTGCTTGCAAACATCTGATTAAGATTTCAGTAGCATCAGTATCTCATCCGGCAAGTATCCGCTCCGGATGCGCCACTCCTGCGGGTAAAGGTTATTAGCCCGGTTACCGATATTCTTCACAAAGCCCAGAGGAATATTCTTATACGTCAACAGCACATAACCGCGTGGAGCAGAACCGGAAAGTACAATGGCTTCCTTACGCAAATAAGCAATAGCCTGTTCATAAGAGATCTCTTCACGAGGAAAAGCATCGGAAACCAGTACAGTGCTCATAGCAAGAGCATGATTGGGAATCAAGTCTTTTCCTTTCACTTCGGCAAGAGTAACACCTGCCTGAACAACGCGAAGGGATTGTTGGAAAATAGATAATTCGGATATATATTCTTCAGGGAAAGCTGTAATATTCATTCCATTTGCAGAAACTTCATAGTCCTCTGCCGAAAGAAGCCAGGCACGTGCAGCCAATAATTGTTCCTTAGATGCTCCAGCGTTAGCTTTAGAGGCACCCGTCTTTTTCTTTCCTTGTGAAGAAGTGGATTTGTAGCGGATTTGTGCTGCCTCTCCTTCCGGTTTACGAAGCACGGCAAGGAAAAAGCCTTCACCCTTTGTACGGTGAGGCAGGAAACGATATACAGGAAAATCTTCACCTACAAGCAAGTTTCCGGTAATGTTCCACGCTGCCGGAGCATCTACAGGAAGTATCTCTGCACCGAATTCATCGTGCATCCAACGGATATTTTCTTCATCTTCCTTTGTGTTATACGTACAAGTGCTATAGATAAGCAACCCACCGGGTTTCAGACTGGGCCATATATCGGAGATGATGCGCCGTTGACGTTGCCAACAGATTTCCACATTCTCCGGACTCCACTCGCTGACGGCAACAGGATCTTTACGGAACATGCCTTCACCGGAACAGGGAACATCGGTCAGGATAACATCGAAGAAATCTTCCAGACCAGCGAAATCTGCCGGATCATTATTGGTCACCACGACACCGGGATGCCCCCACTTCGTCAGATTCTCCGCCAGAATTTGCGAACGGTTACGAATCACTTCGTTTGCTACCAGCAGGCTACCCTCGGGCAATACACTGCGAGCATGAGTAGATTTTCCACCGGGAGCAGCGCAAAGGTCAAGCATTACAGAGGGTGTTTCGCCGATATATTGCTTTAATGCCTGCTCCACAAACATGGAAGATGCTTCCTGTACATAATAACATCCGGCATGAAACAACGGATCAAAGGTAAACGTCAATCGACGGTCGAGATAGTAACCTGTTGCCGACCAAGGCACACGATCGGAAGAGGCATGAAAAAGACTGAATGAAGAACTGGATAGTTTTTCGTCATTCAGTCGGATGCTTACGGGCTGTTCGTCATTCAAGGCATCAGCCAGTTTGTTATATTCTTCATCTCCCAGGAGGGAACGGGTACGGTCTGCAAAAGATACGGGTAAGTCCATGTGCCAAATTATTTTATGTCCGCAAAGGTAATGCAAATCGAATGCATAACTTTCATGCTTGCATAAAAAAGTTATGTTAAGATGTAGCTTATCTTCTTCAAAGGAACATAAAAAGGCGATACAAGACAAAACCGCCGGGTACTAAAAACTAAGTTTGACGCCCGCAAAGTAGGAACGAGGTGCTCCCGGACCATAAATGTAACCGGAATCACGAGTGGCTCCTTTATCAAAATCTTTCTGATAAGAGTTGAATATATTTTGTACTCCTACGTTGAATTGCAGGCACATGCCGGAGAAATCTATATCATAAGCGACTTTAGCACCCAGTTCAAAGAAATCCGGGCTCTTCACCAACAAGTCTGCCGTACCATCTACTTCGGACATCAGGTGAGGCACATACATTTGCCCGGTATAATTACCGTTCAAGGCCACCGACAATGCCTTTGTGGGATTGAAAGTAGCAGTAAAATAGCCATAAACATCGGGGGTACGCAATAACCGGTCGCTATATCGTTCTTTGTCAGACAGGTGCTCTTTGTCTGCACTCCACTCCTCGGGAGAGTCGTACAGACTGCGTTGCACAGTCAGTCCCGCCTGCAACTGGATTTTATCACGCCAAGCAATCTTTCCTTCCAATGTACCGCCATATACTTTTGCACCAGAACCGTTGACACGGGTTTGTATCAGATATCCGCTACCGTTCGGATCTTCTATCGGTGCTGTCAGCACAAATGGATCAGAGAGTTTTGTGAAGAAGCCTTCTACCAACAGGTTTGCCTGAAAGTCACCGAAATAGTGATACCAGTCCATCGAAGCATTCACACTGCGCGAACGTTCCTCTTTCAGATCCTTGGCACGAACGATGGAAATCAACTCGCCTCCCACATTGCTAATATGCAGGTCTTCGTCGAAAGCCTGCGGAGCACGAAAACCTTCGGCATAACTGAAACGGATATTTATATCTTGTGTAGGATTGTAGCGGACATTGGCACGAGGGCTGAAGATGGCTTTATCCATAATACTGTTCTTATCCAAACGTCCGCCTATCAGGAAACTCCATTGCTCACTTTTCCATTCATTCTGCACGTAGACACTTGCTATGTTCACTATTTGCTTCAAAGGATCGGGCGTATACTTATCAATCAACTGTTGCAGACGGTCGCCTGTTGCAGTAGGATCTTCCGCCAGGGCAGCATCGCGGTATTTTTGCATGTCTGTTGCCTTGTCATCCAGATTATCATGGTTAAATTCCACACCACCCGTCAAGTCGGAAGGCATGAAAAAGAGCTTATCAAAATGATAGATATACTGAGCACCCAATACACCGGTAAAGTCTGTGGTATGCCCATAGGCACTGTAATAACTATCGCGCACGATATGCTGGGCAGAGGCGTATGCATTGAATGAGTGTTTCTGGTCCTTGGAAAAGGCACTGAACTTCAATCCGCCCGTATTGATGGAATGTTCAATCTGCTCCACCAGTCCGGGCTTACCGGAACCATTCAAATTGGCATCTTCGGCAATGTGAGGCGGCAGATCAAAGCGGTTACCGCCACGACGAAACTCTTCCATGTGATGATATTCCAGATTCAGCTTGGAATAGGGATTCAGTCTATAATAAGCGTTTATGCCTACTGTCTGGTTCTTCAATTTGGGCAATTCGGAGAAGCCGTCCCCATTGGAATCCCATGCCGAACGGTGACGGTTCTGCCCGTAGATGTAGGCTCCCATTTTGTTGTCCGAAGATACCAGGGAAAGATTAAGCGTGGTATTATTGTCAAACGAACCAGAACCATCGAAATTGGAGATGGAGTGAGCAAACGAACCGGAGTTGCGGAGAGGTTCTTTCGTAATGATATTCACCGTTCCGGCAATGGCGGAAGAGCCGAATAGGGCCGAGCCACCTCCACGCACCACTTCCACACGCTCTATCATGTTGGCGGGAATTTGTTCCAAGCCGTAGACACCTGCCAGTGCAGAGAAGATAGGACGGGAATCAATCAATATCTGTGTATATTTTCCGTCCATACCATTGATACGTACCTGAGAGTAACCACAATTCTGGCAATCATTTTCTACACGTACACCCGGCTGGAATACAAGCCCCTGCGATAAGGTGTGCGAATTGGTCATATCGAATAGTTTCGGTGTAACGACTTTTACCAAGGTAGGTGCCAGTCGGCGAGCGGTTTCATTACGATTGGCTGTAACAACTACACCATCCAGGGCTACCATGTCTTCTTCCAGTTCGAAGTTTTCTTCCAGTGTCTTGCCTCGTTTCAGGGTTACTTTTCGTTCTTGTGGCTTATAACCTACGGCACTGACGGAGAGCGTAAACTCACCTTCCGGAAGGTTCTTCAAAAAGTAGTGTCCGGTACCATCAGTCATGGTTCCGATAGTGGTCCCTTTCAGGGCTACTGTCATATAGGGAAGGTGTTCTCCTGTTTTTTTCTCCAGTACGTGGCCGATGATATTGGCATCGGATTTATTTAAATCAATGGCATAAGCGGTGTGGGAGAGCAATGTACACATTACTCCCACCACGAAAAAGATATATTTTTTCATGTAGTTCTATTTTTTATGGATTTTAATAAAAAAAGGAAGGGGGACTCCTATTGTCAATGAACTACAGGTGGTGCACGCAAGCTGATGCCGCAACGAACCCGCACGCACTTGACATGTTCCACAGCCGGAACACTCAGCACACGCAACAAAATAAGGAAAGCCGATGCGGCGAAAAGAATAGCAGGCAGAGAAGAAGCTACAAAAGAAGAAAGGAAGAATATCGTTTCAACCTGTGCTTCCGTATGGCTATGTTCACCTTTGAAGGGATGGGAATGCACAATAATTACCCCATTTACCACATGCGAGTGAGTAAACAGCGTAATTCCTCCTAAATATGCAATAAATAATAAAGGAAGGAACCATTTCAGTATATTCCGTAACTTCTCCAAAAGCGTTTTTAATATAGGTTTGCGAAAGTAACACTAATTACAATAAGAAGCAACCGGATTTAGGTGTTTTAACCGGATATGGAGCAAAATACCTACATCTTATGAGTACAAGATTTCGATATTACATTAAGTAAAGCTGACTCATATTGGAGAAGAAAGGAGGAAAAAGAGTGATAAGGCGGTAGGGTGATAAAGTGGCTGCGCTATATATCACAGAGTGTTATCCCGCTACCACCTTATCACATTATCACATTTTGTTCATAACCGGAAAGAAATGAACTAAATGCAACAGCTAATTCCTTTCTTAGGCATTCCTATGCTTTTTCCCTTCCAACGGTTAGCCCTTTCCATCCGAACGTTTATTCTTTCTACCGTGGAGTTTCTTTCTTTCCACCATGGTGGAAAGAAAGTTTCCCCGTGATGGAAAGAAACTTTCTCCACGGTGGAAAGAATAAGTACCTACTACTATTTTCCTTAACCGTCGCAGCGAAAAGGGATAAAAGTGGCGATGCGGCGGCTTAACCTCTGAAACTTAATATTATTTATGCGGATCAGGAGTTGGATTGTGTTCATATCGGGAAAGAAAGGAATACTTAATATCCCCTACCTTGCATAAACCTAAATATCTGGCAAATAATTTCAGATAATACTGATTTTCTAAAAAAAATATCGTCTCTTTGCAACTTTCGAACTAACATGATACGTCTAACACACAAAGAAACAATAAAAGATAAAACAAAATATGATTATGAAACGGATAATTTTAGCACTCATCGCCGCCATGACATTATGCTCACTGGTACAGGCAAAAAACAGAACGGTTACAGAAAATGACAGTCTGGGGAACAAAAAACGCGTAATTGAACTGCGTGATACTATCATTGACGGAAAGGCTGTAACCGATACGCTCAGCGTCATGACCTACGAAGGAAGGGATTCTGCCCATGCCGACAGAAGATGGAAACAGGACAAAAACGGTGATTGGCACTGGAATCTATTCGACTTAGACGGCAAAACCTCCGAAACCATTATTTCAGTCACTGCCATCGTCTTCATCTTCGGTCTGCCGCTACTCATCGTCTTTACGGTATTCTTTTTCAATTACAAAAATAGAAAAGCCAAATACCGCCTTGCAGAACAAGCCCTCTCCAGTGGGCAACAACTGCCTGAAGACTTCTTCAAAAATGTGGAAAAAACAGAAGATATTCGTACCAAAGGCATTCAGAACATCTTTATCGGTGTCGGATTATTCATCTTCCTCTGGGCCATCACCGGAAAGTTTGGAGTAGGCTGTATCGGACTACTGATTATGTTCACCGGATTCGGACAATTAGTAATCCATTATACGCAAGACTCTAATAAAAAGAACAACCGGGAGAAATGAGCCAACTCAATGATATATCGTTAGTCGCACAGGTCGTGGTGTTTCGCAACACCAGGGCCTTCGACCAGTTAGTGAAGAAGTACCAGTCGCCCGTGCGACGGTTCTTCCTCAACCTGACTTGCGGCGACAACGAATTGAGTGACGACCTGGCGCAGGACACGTTTATCAAAGCCTACACTAACCTGGCTTCATTCAAAAACCTGTCCAATTTTTCCACCTGGCTTTACCGTATTGCATATAATGTATTTTATGATTATCTTCGCAGTCGGAAGGAGACAGCTGACCTTGACACCCGGGAAGTGGATACTCACTGGAACACCAGTCAGGATGACGTAGGGCAACAAATGGACGTTTACCAAGCACTGGCGACACTAAAAGAAATGGAACGAACCTGCATCACCTTGTTCTACATGGAAGATCAGAGCATCGAAAAGATTGCAGGTATCACGGGATGCCCGGCGGGAACAGTCAAAAGCCACCTCTCACGGGCAAAAGAAAAAATGGCTACCTACTTAAAACAAAATGGTTATGACGGAAACAACTGATGATAAACTTTTGCAGCAATTCTTCTCTGACAATCGGAAAGAGATAGAAGATAACGGCTTCAGCCGTCGCGTAATGCACCACCTGCCCGACCGGTATTACCGGATTTCACAACTGTGGAGCTTGTTCTGCTTTACACTTGCCGTGGTGTTGTTCTTTGTTCTCGATGGTTTGCAACTGGTGCTGGGAGCTTTGCGCGAGACTTTCACCAGTGCCGTACAAAGCGGTACAACGGAACTCGATCCCAAATCACTGATCATAGCGGCAGTAGTACTTGTCTACTTAGGATATCGCAAGATTTGTTCTTTAGCATAAAGTTCACTTATCCCTTGCAATAAATCCGTTTACCCTTACAATAATTTAGTTAGTCCTTATCTGCTTTCTGCGGGTCAAGGGCTAATTTTTTTTAACTGAGCAAACATTTCTCACCAATAAATTGTATCTTTGTCGACTCAATTAGAAAAACTAACTAAGCGTAAGAAGTTTTGAGAAGAATATTATTCATCATATTATCATCTGCATTATTTTTTATAGGAAATATTCACGCGCAAGTTGCTACCAGTGACTCGCTCGTGATGCATTATCTACAACAACAAGGTATTCCGGTCACCGCCAACAATGAAGTAAAGCTACTGATGAGCGGACGGGAGAAGTTCCTTGACCTCTTCGAAGAAATACGCCACGCCAAACATCACATTCATCTGGAATACTTCAATTTCCGCAATGACTCTATCGCCAATGCCCTGTTCGACCTACTTGCTATAAAAGTGCAGGAAGGTGTGGAAGTCCGTGCCCTCTTCGATGCTTTTGGCAATTGGTCGAATAATAAGCCATTAAAGAAACATCATCTGAAAGCAATCCGTGACCGAGGTATTGAAATCGTGAAATTCGACCCGATTACCTTCCCGTGGATCAATCATGCCATGCACCGTGACCACCGGAAGATTGTAGTAATTGACGGGAAAATAGGATATACCGGTGGCATGAACATCGCCGACTATTACATCACCGGATTGCCTAAAATAGGGCAATGGCATGATATGCACATGCGCATAGAAGGAGATGCAGTGCGTTATCTGCAAGGCATTTTCCTCACTATGTGGAACCAGGAAACTAAACAGCATATCGGTGGACCGGTTTACTTTCCGGATATACCACAACTGCCCGACAGTATAGCGGAAGAAATAGCAATAGTAGACCGTACACCACGGGAAACTCCCCGCTCCATCAGTCACGCTTATGCAGCATCCATCGGAGCAGCACAACATAGCATACAGATTGTAAACCCTTACTTTGTACCAACCAAATCCATCCGGAAAGCCATCAAGCACGCATTAAAGAAAGGTACTGAAGTGGAAATCATGATACCTGCTGTCTCTGATATTCCTTTTACGCCGGAAGCATCTTTCTACATTGTGCACAAGTTGATGAAAAAGGGAGCAAAAGTTTATCTCTTCAACGGAGGGTTCCACCATTCCAAGATTATGATGGTGGACCGGAACTTCTGTACTGTAGGTACAGCCAATCTGAATAGCCGCAGTCTGCGTTATGACTTCGAAACAAATGCATTTATTTTCGATCCCACCGTCACTCATCAGTTGAATGATATGTTTGAACGAGATAAAAAGAATAGTACGCTATTGACTCCCGAGGTTTGGAAGAAACGTTCCGGATGGAAGAAGTTTGTAGGCTGGGTGGGTAACCTGATGACACCATTCCTTTAATTAGAAATAATTATGCTATCTGCCGAAGTTTAATTACCTTTGGCGAGGCTAAAAAGATGGCCACTTTTGTTGTTTATAATTCGTAATCTGCAATCATGAAACAATATTTAGACTTGCTCAACCGGGTATTAACCGAAGGCATACACAAGGAAGACCGTACCGGAACCGGTACGATCAGCGTATTCGGACATCAGATGCGCTTTAATATGGATGATGGCTTTCCCTGCCTCACTACCAAAAAACTACATCTGAAATCAATTATATATGAATTGCTATGGTTCCTGAATGGAGATACCAATGCCAAGTATCTGCAAGATCATGGCGTTCGTATCTGGAACGAATGGGCGGATGAGAATGGTGAGTTAGGACATATTTACGGTTATCAATGGCGCTCTTGGCCTGATTATAAAGGTGGTTCCATCGACCAGATCAGTGAGGCTGTAGAAACAATTCTTCATAATCCGGATTCCCGACGCATCATTGTCAGTGCTTGGAATGTGGGGGATCTTGACAATATGAATCTCCCTCCTTGCCATGCGTTCTTTCAATTCTATGTGGCAAACGGACGGTTAAGCCTCCAACTCTATCAACGTAGTGCGGACATTTTTCTTGGTGTACCTTTCAATATTGCGTCTTATGCTCTACTGTTGCAGATGATGGCACAGATAACCGGATTGAAGGCAGGAGACTTCATTCATACGCTTGGTGATGCGCATATTTATCTGAATCATCTGGAGCAGGTGAAACTACAACTTTCCCGTGAACCACGCCCATTGCCACAAATGAAAATAAACCCGGACGTGAAGAGTATCTTTGATTTCCAATATGAAGATTTCGAATTGGTAAATTACGACCCGCATCCGCATATTGCCGGTAAAGTTTCTGTTTAACAAATCATAAATCCAATCATGGTTAGTATCATCGCCGCCGTAGACCGTAACTTAGGGATCGGCTTTCAAAATAAACTGTTATTCTGGCTTCCCAATGATTTGAAGCGTTTCAAGGCATTAACCACAGGGAACACAATAATCATGGGAAGAAAAACATTTGAATCTCTGCCTAAAGGCGCACTGCCCAATCGTAGGAACGTAGTGCTTTCATCCAATCCTGCAACTCTGTGCCCCGGCGCAGAAGTATTTCCCACTCTTGAAGCAGCTTTGCAGAGCTGTCAACCGGAGGAACAAGTATATATTATTGGCGGTGCAAGTGTTTATAAGCAGGCAATGCCATTGGCAGATATGCTTTGTCTGACAGAAATCGCTGCCGAAGCACCTCAGGTAGATGCTTATTTCCCAGCTATGGATTTTGCGATATGGCACGAAAAAAGCAGGGAGTCTCATCTTGTTGACGAGAAACATCCCTGCTCCTATGCATTTGTGGATTATATCCGTAAGTAATTCCTAATCTTCATCGACCTCCACCATGATTGGCATCTGCCGCTTAATGGCTTCATGGAAAGATATCAGTGTTTCAGTGCGCGCTAACCCCAGTGGCTGTAATTTATCATGGATAATGCTCAGCAAATGGTGGTTATTGCGTGCGTAAAGTTTGATAAACATATCATATTTACCTGTCGTAAAGTGACATTCCACAATTTCCGGAATAGCTTCAAGCGCCTTTGTCACTGCGTCAAATGATTCCGGATCTTTCAGGTAAATACCAATATAGGCACAAGTTTCATAACCGATCTTTTCCGGATCGATAACGTATTCCGATCCTTTTAAAATACCTAAATTCGTCAGTTTTTGTATGCGTTGATGTATGGCTGCGCCGGAAACATTACAAGCTCTTGCCACTTCCAGAAAAGGAATACGGGCATTATCTGCAATCAATTTCAGTATCTGCTCGTCTAAAGTATCCAATTGATGATGTCCCATTTCTTAATTTATAATTAATAAATAACGATTGCTTTACCGTATTCTCATACAGTAATATGCAAAGTTAGCAAAATCTTTCCCAATTAAAATACGATTTATTACTTTTCTTGCTAAAAAATGAATAAACCCACACTCGGCATTATTTTCTCATACAAGCATGAAAGTTATGCGCTCAATTTGCACTATCTTTAAAGAAGATAAGCTGCATCTCGGCATAACTTTTTCATGCGAGCATGAAAGTTATGCGCTCAATTTGCACTATCTTTGCCTATAACTACAAAATAAGATTGCTATGAAAAAATATCTTGTACTTGCATTATGCTTGCTGATACTAACAGTAGGCCATGCGCAAAACTACACTGAGTATTTTGCCGATAAGACATTGCGTGTTGATTATATCTTTACAGGAGACGCTTCTTGCCAAAATGTTTGCCTGGACGAGCTATCCGTACTTCCATCATGGGCCGGAAGACGCCATCATTTGGCCGAACTACCTTTGCAAGGTAACGGACAAATTATCATGAAGGATTTGGAAAGTGGAAAAACAGTCTATACGACTTCTTTTTCTTCCCTCTTTCAAGAATGGCTGGAGACGGATGAAGCTAAGGTCGTCAGCAAAGGATTTGAAAATACATTTTTACTCCCCTATCCACTCCGCCCTGTGGAAATAGAAATCACACTGTTAAGTCCGAGAAAAGAAGTGCGTACATGTCTGAAACACACTGTTTGCCCGGATGATGTACTTATTCATCAAAAAGGGACTGCACATATCACTCCGCATAAATACCTGCTAAAAAGTGGTGAAACAGATAAATGTATCGACGTAGCCATCCTTGCCGAAGGATATACGCCTGCCGAGATGGACGTATTCTATCAGGATGCGGAAATCGCCTGTAAGAGTCTATTTTCACACGAACCATTCAAAAGTATGAAAGATCGCTTCAATATTGTAGCAGTCGCCAGTCCTTCTGATGACAGTGGTGTAAGTGTCCCCCGTTTAGGAGAATGGAAGCATACGGCTTTTAACTCGCATTTCAGCACATTCTATTCTGATCGTTACCTGACGACCCGGTGTGTCAAATCCATACACGATGCTTTAGCCGGAATACCTTATGAACACATTATTATTCTCGCCAATACTGAAGAATATGGTGGTGGCGGTATCTATAATGCATATACTTTAACCACTGCACACCATCCGATTTTCCGCCCGGTAGTTGTGCATGAATTTGGGCACAGCTTCGGAGGATTAGCTGACGAGTACTTCTACAATGATGACGTCATGACAGATACTTACCCATTGGATACAGAACCTTGGGAACAGAACATAAGTACACGCGTAGATTTTGCTTCAAAATGGGAAGATATGCTTGTCAAAGGTACTCCTGTCCCTACCCCTGTCAGCGAACAGGCTAAGTATCCGGTAGGAGTGTATGAAGGAGGCGGATATTCTGCCAAAGGGATATTCCGTCCTGCTGATAACTGCCGCATGCGTACCAATGAACATCCTACATTTTGTCCGGTATGCCAACGAGCACTGCAAAGACTAATTGATTTTTATACAAAATAATAAGAGAACTAAACTTTAAAGACCAACATTATGATCAGACTTCAACGCATCAGCACCGCTGATGGATTTTTGTATGAGTACATGGAACAGTTGATAACCGCTGCCTTCCCACCGGAAGAACACCGACCGTTAGAGGAGTTGCGCCTGTACACCGATAGCAGACCTCACTTCTATAACAATATTATTTTCCATCATGATACCCCTGTAGGATTCATTACCTATTGGGATTTCGGCAAATTCTACTATGTCGAACATTTTGCCGTAGATCCAGCCCAGCGTAATGGCGGACATGGAAAGAATGTTTTAAATCATTTATGTCAGTTGCTTCAACACCCTATTGTCCTGGAAGTGGAAATGCCGGAAGAAGAAATGGCCCAAAGACGTATTAATTTCTATAAGCGCCAAGGATTCGTGCTCTGGGAAAAGCCATATCTTCAACCTCCATACAGACCTACAGATGAATATCTTCCAATGTTGCTTATGGCTCATGGAGATTTAGAGTGTGAAAGAGATTTTGAAACAGTAAAAGACTCTATATACAAAGAAGTATATAATGTAAGGGGATAAAAAATAAAGGGTGCTTATTTCGAATAAGCACCCTTTATTTTTTATAGTTTGATTAACTTCTTACTGACGCGGTTGCGCAGAATAGTTAAGTTTCAATGCATAAGCTTTACGAAGAGCTTCTTTGATATCTGTAACGATACCCATTTTCGTATCTTGGTCAACTTTCAAAGAAACAGTCATCTGAGGCTGATCTTCCTCCTTCATACTGGCACGTTCACCAATAATGTAGTCCTGAATTTCAGCAACTTCAGCATAGCTATCATTCAATTGGATACGGCTTTCATTGCCCAGTTTCTTACGAAACTCAGCTGTAGGTTTTCCTACATAGATAAACGTAACCAAAGATTTCTTTTCCAGTTTTTCCAATTCTGTAGCTTGCGGAACCTTAAACTCAACCTTTAATGTTACCTCACGCATTGTTGTTACAATCATAAAGAAGAACAACAGAGTAAAGATAAGGTCAGGCAGAGAAGAAGTATTCAACGCAGGCATTTCGCGTTTACCAGTCTTATTAAATTTTCCCATTACTTCTTTTCTCCGTACTTTTTAGGTTCTGCCTCAGAAATCTTCTGAGGATAAATTTTACGAATCGCATCCTGCTGGTCTTCGTCCAAAGCAGCATAGTTCTTACCAAACTTCTCTTGAGCCAATTCGTCTCTAAGTTCATTATAAGCAGCTACCAGTTCATTCTGAACTGCCAGATATGCCTTATAGGAAGAACCACGGTCACAACGCAAAGAAACGACATGCTTTTCCGTAATCTGTATAGTACCAAAGAAAGGAATCTCTTTCGCTACTTTCTCAGGCTTAGCTTCATCATTATACGGGTTAGCAATGAATTCTTTTGCCTTATCTCTCAATTGATCTACATTGATATAGTCTCCATTAGCCATCAACTGGTCGTTCATGTTTAGGAAGACTGTCATAACGTTACGCTCCTTAACCTTATCTGAATCATCCTTTCTATCTTCTGTTTCGGGTGGTGGCGGCAAACGTCTTGCCAAACCACGATCCGTATCCATAGAAGTCGTAATCAAGAAGAAGATCAACAATAGGAAAGCAATATCCGCTGTAGAACTTGAGTTTATATCAGGAACTTTTCTTTTTCCTTTTGCCATTGTAATTACTCCATTAGATTGAGTTCCCTCAATCGATTATGATAATTTCTTTTTAATACTGCTGAAAAGCATTGCAAGAACAGTTGCTCCCAGTAAGAAATAAATAGTATACAGGAACATATCAGTAACCTTTAGCCAGAACGGAACATTATCAGTTCCACTATAACCTGGTATATTCATCTGTTCTCCACTACCCATAGACCAAGCAACGATCATTACGACAACCAATAAAATAACACCTAGTAGTGATTTCAAAGCTTTTACAGGATTATCTTTTAATGCGCTACCAAATTGCAGGATAAACGCAGCTACCATTGCAACAACAGTCAAAGCAAACAAACCATACATCAAGTACAGCAGACTTTCTGTCTGTGCAGGCTGCCACATCTCGGGATCAACACCCGCCAGTACTGCATCGCCCTGAGCATCTCCACCGAAGTAGAATAAGCCCAATACTACTAAAATAGCGGCGAATAAAACATACAGTACGTAATATGATACTCTATATGATAATTTAGCCATTTCTCTTATTTTTTGTATTTCAAGTTATATTTGATAACCATATCCAACAGAGTGATAGAAGAATCTTCCATTTCGCTGGTCAAAGCCTCGATCTTAGACAGGATATAATTGTAGAATACCTGCAGAATCAAAGCAACGATCAAACCGAAAATAGTTGTAATCAAGGCAACTTTCATACCACCTGCTACAACCGTCGGAGAGATATCACCTACTTGTTGGATCTTATCAAATGCTTGCACCATACCAATTACAGTACCCAAGAATCCCAAAGACGGAGCCATTGCGATGAACAATGTGATCCAAGAGCAACCTTTTTCCAAGTAACCAGCTTGTACACCACCATAAGATACTACTGACTTCTCAACTACGTCAAGACCTTGATCAATTCTCAATAAGCCTTGGTAATAGATAGAAGCGATAGGACCTCTTGTATTACGTGCGATGTCTTTAGCAGCTTCTACGTCGCCTTTTTCCAAAGCAGCTTCAATAGCAGCCAAGAATTTCTTTGTGTTGATTTCAGCCAAGCTCAGATAAATGATACGTTCAATACAGAATGCAAGACCGATAACCAAAGCGATAGCAACCAAACTCATGAAAGATGCAGTACCTTCAATAAATTTAGTCTTGATTTCCTTGTGAATACCACCTTCTTCTGCCTCTACAGTAGCATCACCAGCAGGAGCTGCTTGAGCTGCAGGAGCAGCTTGTTCTGTTTGTTCAGCTGCAGGAGCATCTTGAGCCTGAGCAAGTTGAGTTGAGCCAAATGTTAAGACTCCCATCACAGCAACAATTGCAAATAACTTTTTCATTGTGTGTCTAATTTTTAAGATTAATTAATTAATTTATTTATTATAATTTGTTGTTTTATCTCCATTTTATCACACTGCGGAGAGACGGGGATTCGAACCCCGGATACCCTTTAGGGGTATACACGCTTTCCAGGCGTGCCTCTTCAACCACTCGAGCATCTCTCCAATAGACGCCTTTTCTGAAATCGGGTGCAAATTACAAAAAAAATGCGAACCACCAGCGTTTTCAGCTACAAATGTATTCTTTTTTTTGTTGTTCTGCCTCATTCTCCCCGTTTTATATTAAATAAAATCTCAAAATTAATAAACTTTAAAATCTTAAAGAGCTTATTTGAGCATTCCGAACACTTTTAAAGCGTTATCAGAAGTAACCTGGGCCACCTTTTCAGGAGAGTTCCCATAGATTCCGGCCACCTTTACCAAAGTATCCTTAACATATGCGCTTTCGTTCCTCTTGCCTCGATTGGGAACCGGAGTCAGATAAGGGGAATCGGTTTCCAGCACGATGCGTTCCAAAGGAATATTCTTCAAGACTTCGGGCAAAGTTGATTTCTTGAAAGTCACCACACCATTTATTCCTATCATGAAATCCGCAAATTCCATAATCCTGCAGGCCTCTTCCGAGGTTCCCGTAAAACTATGGAAAATTCCTTTCAAAGGAGTCTGCTGATAGGGTTTCAACACATTATATATATGGTCAAACGCTTCCCTACAATGCAGCACTACCGGCAAACCGTATTCCAAAGCCCACTCAATCTGCTTGTCCAACACCCTTTGCTGCTCTCTAAGAAAAGTCTTATCCCAATACAAGTCCATACCAATCTCGCCAACCGCAACAAATTCATTCGGTGAAGCCAGCTCCCGGGCCACTATTTCCAACTCCTTTTCATAATCCGCACCCACAGAGGTAGGGTGCAATCCAATCATCGGATAGCAATACCCTTTATATTCACGGCACACCCGAAGCATAGGTCCTATGGTGGTACTATCGATATTGGGCATAAAAATATGCGTGACTCCTGCCTCACGGGCACGAGCCATCACTTGAGGCAAATCCTCTGCAAACTCTTCTAAAAAAAGATGGGAATGTGAATCAATCAATCTCATTCTTCAACTTACTCTTTGCGTTTCTCACCGGTACGGTAATAATAGATTATTCCATAATCACGGCATAAATCCAAACGTTTCTCATTGGGAGTGACCTCCTCGAATTTCTTTTCAACCTGGTTCCATATATCCAAAATCAAACCATCCGCCTCTGCACGCATCGAAGCCAAGGTGTCCAAACTGCGGGCTGTCAAAGATTGAAGATTCTTTTGCTTCTCATAACTATCCATGAAAATATCATAATGCACCCTCACTTTTGCAATCGTAGGGTTATAAATGGGAATTCCTCCCTGGGATATACGTTTGTTTTCCCCATCCACGATTTTACGCCCCCACTCTGCCAAGGCAGGCTCTGTCGATAAATCAGGCACATTATTGTTGCTTGTGTCCAAACCGTAATATTCCTTATGAGCAATACGCACTTCAGAACGGATGACAGCTAAATTCAACACCTGGATAAAATGAGAAATATACAGACGGGCAGTCTTTACATTAGCCTGATGCTTACGTCCCGCCCGAGCCTGCCGCTCAAAACAGTCGGCATAATAAGCTTGCGCAGCTTCAAACTTTGTAAGAAAATTCCGCGCATCAGTCAACGCCTTCAAAGATACGGCCAAATCATACACATTACATATATCACCCTTGACGACCACTGCTTTCAGCGCCCGTATTCTCGCTTGATCTGTATTAGGCAATCTTCTATAAGGCATTTTCTCCCGGATTTAAAGTTATACTTCCCGATGCATCAGGTTAGCCATCAGGTTCTTCAATTCCTCTTTCTTTTCATCTGCCACCTTCACCGCCAACAGACTTTCCATTGCGCGTTCACAATACTCTTCCATCTTTTTCTCACACAGTTCCTTGACGCCAATCCGGTTATACAGTTCCGTCACCGCAGCAACTTTCTCCTCCGGGTTGAATGCAACAGCATCCACCCAAGCATTCAAGCGGGTCAACTGCTCCTCATCCGCATGTTCAAAAGCCTTTATCAACATGTAGGTCTTTTTATTGCACAGAATATCACCTCCAATATTCTTTCCAAAGACGGCAGCATCGCCATAAACATCCAGGAAATCATCTTTCAACTGAAAAGCGACACCCAAGTTCATGCCAAAATCATACAACTGCTCCGCATCTTCAGAAGAAGCCCCTCCCAAAAGAGCGCCAATCTTCAAGCTTGCAGCCAACAATACCGAAGTTTTCAGACGAATCATTTCCAGATACTCCTCTGCCTTCACATCCTTCCGATGTTCAAACTCCATATCCAGCTGCTGTCCTTCACAGATTTCCAGTGCAGTCAGGCTAAATATATCCATCACCTCTTTCAGGTGTTCAACCGGGCATTGAGCCATAAACTGATAAGCTAATACAAGCATTGCATCCCCCGAAAGGATGGCAGCATTGTCATCCCAAACTTTATGTACCGTCTCCTTACCACGGCGACGGTCTGCACGGTCCATCAAGTCGTCATGCAAAAGAGTATAATTATGATACACTTCAATCCCCGTTGCAGGGTTAAAAATACGGGTAATATCCTCCTGATACAGATTGTAGGCCATCAACATCAATACCGGACGGATTCTTTTTCCGCCCATGGACAACACATAGGTAACGGGAGCATATAAACCTTGAGGAGTACGGGTAAACTGCAATTCTGCAATATGAGAATTTATTCTTTCTAAAAGCTCGGAAGCTGTAAACATGGCATTTTCAGAATTTAGGGAATAGCGGATAATGAAAAGAGGCTGCATTCCGGCAGCCTCTCCCACTTATAGATATTTTATTACTGCAATCTAAACATTACAGGCACGGTATACTTAACACGAACGGGTTTACCACGCTGCATACCGGGTTTCCACTTCGGCATGCCCATAATCACGCGGACAGCTTCTTTGTCCAAATACGGGTCAACGCCTCTCAGAACTTTAGCATCTACGATACTACCGTCCTTATTAACCACGAACTGTACAGTTACACGGCCTTGAGTTCCGTTTTCCTGTGCAATAGTAGGATATTTAATATTCTTGCTCAAATACTGCATCAAACCAGCCATACCACCATTCGGGAACTCAGGCATCTGTTCTACCACCTCAAAAATAGTCTGTTCTTCCGGTTCTTCCTCTTCCACTGCTACGGGAACATATTTGATTTCCACTGCCTGGTTCAATTCTTCAGAAGATACAATGGCCGTTTCTTCCACGTCAGCATCGTCTTCAACGATAGTCAACGTCTCTGCAATTGAAGGGGCTTCGGGAGGCGGAGGAGTAACCTGCTCCGGCTGTTCTGTAATAGGGATGATTTCCTCTTCAAAAAATACGTCGGTAATAGCCTGGCTCGTGTCAATCTTGATGTCACGCTTTGTCCACTCGAACGCAACAAACATGAAAGCGAGCACGATTACATAACCGACAAGCAGCCAAGTCGACTTCTTACTCTCCAGGTCTGCCTTAGGTGATTTCTTAATTTCCATAATTTATAATATAATTTTAGTGTTTCTCATTTGGGGCAAATATAGCACTTTTCCCAAGAATGTTCACGCTCTGCTGTTTTTTTTTACACAATAGGCGCTCCATTTTCATTTTTTTAATCCTTCAAAAACCTTCATGTGCTTTTGTGCCACAAATGTAACGAGATATTTTAAAAATACCGTATCTTTGGCAAGAATTTTAAATGAAATATTGAAATTTTCTGTTTTGCAGGTGTTATACCTATATAACTATAGCATAAAAGTCATGAAAAAGATAACAATAGCAATCGACGGTTTTTCCTCTTGCGGGAAAAGCACTATGGCCAAAGACCTCGCCCGCGAAATCGGTTACATATATATAGATAGTGGTGCCATGTATCGGGCAGTAACATTATATAGTATAGAGAATGGTATTTTCCAGGGTGACCGCATAGATGCCGAAAAACTGAAAAGTCTAATAAAGGATATACATATTTCTTTCCGCCTGAACCCCGAAACCGGACGCCCAGATACCTACCTGAACGGAGTAAATGTAGAAAACAAAATCCGTACCATGGAAGTATCTTCACGTGTCAGCCCCATTGCAACATTGGATTTCGTACGCGAAGCTATGGTGGCACAGCAACAAGAGATGGGCAAGGCCAAGGGTATCGTTATGGATGGGCGCGACATCGGCACTACCGTTTTTCCGGATGCCGAGCTGAAAATTTTTGTAACCGCCACCCCCGAGATACGGGCACAACGCCGCTATGACGAACTAAAGGCCAAAGGGGAAGAAGCCAGCTTTGACGAAATTCTGGAAAATGTGAAACAACGGGACTATATTGACCAAAACCGGGATGTAAGTCCGCTGCGCAAAGCTTCTGACGCTTTATTGTTGGACAACAGCCACCTGAGCATTTCCCAACAAAAGGAATGGCTGGCGGAACAATTCGAACGGGTTATAAAGGAGAAGAACTGAACCGGATATGGCAAAAGTAGAAATAGACGAAGGCTCCGGCTTCTGTTTCGGAGTTGTCACCGCAATAAACAAGGCAGAAGAGGAACTGGCGAAAGGAGGAACCCTCTATTGTCTGGGAGACATCGTGCACAACAGCCGTGAAGTGGAACGCCTGAAGGCAATGGGGCTGATTACCATCAACCATGAGGAATTCAACCACCTCCACAACGCCAAAGTGCTGCTGCGTGCTCATGGAGAGCCCCCTGAAACTTATGACATTGCCCGCCGCAACAATATAGAAATCATTGACGCAACCTGCCCGGTCGTACTCCGCCTGCAAAAGAAGATTAAGCAAGAGTACGTCCAGGAAGACAACCGCGACAAGCAAATTGTCATCTATGGCAAAAATGGACACGCCGAAGTACTGGGTCTGGTAGGACAAACCACCGGAAAGGCCATCGTCATCGAAAAGCAGGAAGAGGCAAGGAAACTGGATTTCAGCAAAGACATCCGTCTCTACTCCCAGACCACAAAGTCTCTGGACGGATTTCAAAACATTGTGAAATACATAGAGGGACATATCTCACCGAAAGTCACTTTCGAGTCCTATGACACTATCTGCCGACAAGTGGCAAACCGGATACCTAATATCCGGAAATTTGCAGCTTCCCATGATTTAATATTCTTTGTCAGCGGCAAAAAAAGCTCTAACGGCAAGATGCTGTTCAGTGAGTGTAAAAAAGTCAATGCCAATTCACATTTGATAGACAGTGCCGAAGAAATAGATAGTTCTCTGTTAGCCGGTGCCAATTCCATCGGTGTCTGCGGAGCCACTTCCACCCCCAAATGGCTGATGGAAGAAATTTCAGAAGCCATAAAGTCAAAACTTAAATAACAGTTTGTCATCCTTTTGGAACAGCAAATTAACGTAATTTATTAGTCACCGCCTCAGCTTTTTACTATCTTTGCGGCATGAAAAAATAGTCCAAATCTATTTTTCATCATGATTATTAATACTAAACAAAAAGATTGTTATGGGAACAGTTAAGTGCATTGGTATCTTGACATCAGGAGGTGATGCTCCGGGAATGAACGCAGCCATACGTGCCGTGACACGTTCGGCTATTTACAACGGACTTTCAGTTAAAGGTATATATAGAGGTTACAAAGGTCTGGTAACCGGCGAAATCAAAGAATTCAAAAGCCAAAATGTCAGCAACATCATCCAGCTGGGTGGTACAATCCTGAAGACAGCCCGCTGCAAAGAGTTCACGACTCCCGAGGGCCGCCAAATTGCTTACGACAACATGAAGAAAGAAGGCATTGACGCCTTAGTGATTATCGGAGGCGACGGTTCGCTGACCGGTGCTCGTATCTTTGCACAAGAGTTTGACGTGCCTTGTATCGGGCTGCCGGGAACTATCGACAATGACCTTTATGGAACAGATACCACTATCGGCTACGACACCGCGCTGAACACGATCCTGGATGCTGTGGACAAAATCCGTGATACAGCCACTTCCCATGAGCGCTTGTTTTTCGTAGAAGTCATGGGACGCGATGCCGGTTTCCTCGCTCTGAACGGCGCCATCGCCTCCGGAGCAGAAGCAGCCATTATCCCGGAATTCAGTACGGAAGTGGACCAACTGGAAGAATTCATCAAGAACGGTTTCCGGAAATCCAAGAACAGCAGTATCGTACTGGTAGCCGAGAGTGAACTGACCGGCGGTGCAATGCACTATGCAGAGCGTGTAAAGAACGAATACCCCCAATATGACGTACGCGTAACCATCCTCGGTCACTTGCAACGCGGTGGTAGCCCTACGGCACACGACCGTATCCTTGCCAGCCGTCTGGGCGCAGCCGCCATCGACGCCATCATGGAAGGACAGCGCAATGTCATGATAGGCATTGACCACGATGAAGTGGTATACGTTCCCTTCACGAAGGCCATCAAGAATGACAAACCCATCAAGAAAGACCTTGTAAATGTATTGAGAGAACTGTCTATCTAATGACAGACTGTTCAGATACCCCATAAACAGAGAAGGCGACATATGCGCCTTCTCTGTTTTTTACAACCATTTTTTCACTATACTTTCCGTCCTCTCCCACAGTTCTTCCATCTGTACATGCCGGGTATACTTCTCCGAAAGAGACTTGGGACGGCAACTGGCATTCAATGTACCCGTACGTTTACCGGCATCCTCATCCAGCAATAAGCCGACAGCCGTTGCAGCTCCCTTACGGGGAGTACGGATGAAAGGCCTGAAAAGTATATCTGTCAGCGGGTCAAACCACATATGCATGGTAATGATATTGGTAGACACAATCCCTGGGTCGGCCGCATTCACAACAATACCTTTGTGCTTGACACGACTGGCCAAGTCGATGGTGAACAGAGTCAATGCCAGCTTCGTGTTGCTATATATAGGAATGCGCCAAAAGTCCCCCCTTCTTCCCCGGAGGAAAAAATCCGGAAAGTCAAGATGACCGATGGCATACGTACAAGATACCATATTCACAATACGGCTCCCCTCTCCCATCAATGGCAGCAGCTTGCGGGTCAGCAGGTAAGGCCCTACATAATTGACACTCACCGTCCGTTCCAGTCCGTCTTCGGTAATGCGGCGTTCCGTTTCCATGGTTCCGGCATTGTTCATCAGCAACGCCAACGGCTCTCCCCGCTTCAACAGATGCTCTGCAAATGCGGCCACTGAAGCCAGAGATGCCAAATCAACGGGAGCAATCTCAATACGCGGATTACCGGTTTCACGCATCAGCAGTTGCCGCTTGGGTTCGGCAGCTTGGGGGTCACGGCATGCCATGATGACCTGATAGCCGGCAGTTGCCACTGCGCGGGTAATTTCCATGCCCATGCCACCGTCTGCCCCGGTTATAACAGCTAAATTCACTTTAATAATTAAAAATTGAAAATTAAAAACTAAAAATCAGCCTTTCGCTTCGATTTTCTCTATCTCCTTTTTCAGACAAGGTGGAAGCTCCTCCTTCAAATGCTGATGGCATGCCATCTCGATGGAATACATCCGGGCAATGCAATAATTACTATGCCGGCAGTTGCAACGTGCATTCTCTTCGGCACGCATGCGGTTGACGAACCCCGGCTCATTGAGCAGAGCGCGCGCCATTTGCACAGCCTCGAAGCCGTCATCCAGCACCCCATCTATCTTATCCCTGGAAACCAGGCCACCCACATAAACCAACGGTATCTTCAAGGCGGCACGGAATTTCAAGGCATCTTCCAGGAAATAAGCTTCCTTAAACGGTACGCTCGGTATCATCCATTTGCCTACCATGCGTACACCGTATTTCAACCACCAGCAGGTCATGTAATGCGTCATGCTGCGGATAGGCATTTCGCCCCGCATGACATACATCGGCGCCTTACTGACGAACCCACCGCTCAAGACCAGCGCATGTGCTCCCGACTGCTCCAGCCTCCGGGCCACCTGCATCGTCTCGTCCAGCTCCATCCCTCCACGGAAACCGTCGCGCATGTTCATCTTCACCAGCACAGCCATATCACTGCCGGCAGCCTTCATCACTTCTTCCATCACCATATCCATAAAACGCATACGGTTCTGCAACGAGCCTCCGAACTCGTCTTTCCGATGGTTGGTGGACGGGGACAAGAACTGGCTGATGAGATAACCATGCCCTGCATGAATCTCTACAGAATCAAATCCGGCCTCCCGTGCCAGATTCACCGAACGCCCATAAGCACGCGCCATCTCCGGCAGCTCATCGGCACGCAGTCCGCGCACAAAGGTAGGAGAGTAAAGATTGAAACCGGAAGATGCGCCGACGGGCATACAACCGCAAATGCTCTTATGGGACATATTGCCACAGTGTCCCAACTGGATGCCTGCCGCAGCCCCCTCCGCATGTATGGCATCAGTCAGCCTACGGAGTCCGGGGATAATCTCGGGACGCATCCACAACTGGCGGTCAAAAGACAGGCCGCTCTGAGTAACTGCCGCATAGGCAACAGTAGTCATACCTATACCGCCCGCCGCTACCGACCGATGATAGTCGAGCAACATGTCCGACGGAGCGTTTCCGGGACACATGCTCTCGAAAGCAGCCGAACGGATGGTACGGTTACGCAAGGTCAACGGTCCGAAAGTGACGGGTGTGAATAACTTGGATTCCATCGTTATGAGTTATGAGTTATGAATTATAAGTTATGAATTATTCATTTTCCATTTTCAACTCCCCATTTTCCATTAATAAAGAAATGGAATGATGCGTTTGCGCTTTCCTACCGCCTCATCACCAAACTCCTCCCGATAACGGCGGTGAATGGCATCGGCACGGGGAACAAGGTTGGCAAACGTCCACCAGACGAACACCCACGCAGCGGGAGAGGCTGTGAGTATGGCAAACCCCGTCCATTCCACCAGCTCACCGAAGTAATTGGCAGAAGTTACGTATCGGTAAAGCCCTTTTCCGGGAAGATAATGCTTCGTATCACCCGGCCTGCGCAGATGACGTATCACATAGTCGGAATGCAAATTGACGAACATACCCGCAAAAAACAGAATGATTCCCAACAAGGCATGAGGTTTCAGCAAATAGGCCCAGCCATCGGCATACAAGCCTTCGGGAGCGAAATAGAACAAACCGCCCGCCTGCATCATCCCGTTCAAAAGGTTGAAGACGATACCCATCGCCATAATAGCTACCGGCATCCGGCTTTTACCTTTCAGCAGGAACGGAAAAATAAAGGCCCGCTGAAGATAGTGCAACTGAAACAGCAGGAAAAAGAAATATACCGGCACGGCAAATCCCGCTCCACTCTTCCCCCACAACCCAAACATAACGATGAATACCGGCGCTTCCATAAGCACCCACGCCAGTTTATTATTGATGGAGATTCCCCACGAGGCAGTACGGAACATGCCATAACCCGCTTTGACAAAATAGAGCGCAATAAAGACGACCAATGCCACAGCACTCATTACCCACAGAAATATCTGAAAAGTTTCCTGATTCATAGTTCTTTATTTATGCGAAGCAAAGATAAAGAAAACTCACAACAAACAAATCGTTTTCCCCGGATAATTGTTTTTTCATGCAAAAACCAGTGTTTTTTACTGAGAAGATTAAGCAGTAGAGATACGAAAATCTAATCGTTCCATCATGGAGTAAATTTCATTCCACCATGGAGTAAATTTCATTCCACCATGGAGTAAATTTCATTCCACCATGGAGAAAAAATCGTTCCACCATGGTGGAACGATTTTTTCCCCGTGATGGAACGATTTAAAAGATACAAGTCTAATCCTTACCGTTTCTTAATGGGCACATAAGCCACCTCATCCAAAACATTCTTATAGGCAGGACGGATAATACGCTTGCCTTCAAAGTTCAATTCTTCATTGCGATGTGCACACCAACCGACAATACGTGCCATGGCGAATAAAGGCGTGAAGATTTCCTGCGGCAGCCCAATCATCTCGTAAACAAAGCCCGAATAGAAATCCACATTACTCGAAACCGTCTTGCCATTATTCTTCACACGGCCAAACACATCAATGGCGCGCTCCTCGAGCAGTTCAAGGAAAGCGAACTCGCGTTCTTTCCCTTTTTCGCGGGCAAGGTCGCGGGCAAGCTCTTTCAGCAGAATGGCGCGCGGGTCGGAAATGGTATAGACGGCATGTCCGATACCATATATCAAGCCGGTCTTGTTATAGGCTTCCCTGTTGAGCATGCGGGTGAAGTAAGTATCAATCTCATCCACATTCGTCCAGTCCTGAATGTTTTCCTGCAGATGGTGGAACATATCGGCAACCTGGATATTGGCACCTCCATGAAGCGGCCCTTTCAAGGAACCGATACCTGCCGCTATCGAAGAGTAAGTATCCGTCCCGGTAGAAGAAGTAACACGTACGGTAAAAGTGGAGTTGTTACCACCACCGTGCTCGGCCTGAAGAACCAGCAGCAAGTCGAGCGTGCGGGCATCCAGCTCCGTGTAGTCCTTCTTCAGCATATAGAGGAAATTCTCGGCAATGGAAAGGTCTTCCTGCGGATGGCGGATATGCAATGAACGGCCATGGGTGGCATGACGAAGCATGTTATAGGCATACGCGATGATGGTCGGGAATTTTGAAATAAGCTCAATGCTCTGGCGCATCAGGTTGTCGCGGGAAGTGTCATCGGCATCCGGGTCGAAACGGTACATCTCGAGCACGCTGCGCGCCAGGATGTTCATAATGTTGTTTCCTTCAAGTTCAATGATATTCATCTTGGTCTTCTGCTCCAGCGGCATATTGTCGTTGATGAGCTCACGGAAAGAAGAGAGTTCTTCCTTGTCGGGCAGGCGGCCGGAAAGCAGCAAGTAGGCAATTTCCTCAAAACCGAAACGCTTCTCTTTGATGATGGCGTGTGCCAAGTCATCCACATCATAACCGCGGTAGAACAATTTGCCGGGAATAGGCTTCAGCCCTCCACCGGGGATGCGTTCATAGCCGACCACATTGCCTATTTTGGTCAACCCCACCAAGACTCCCGTGCCGTCCTCATTACGCAAACCGCGCTTCACATCAAACTTCCTGAACAGTTCATTCTCAATCCGGGTAGCTTCCTTCAAATCTTCGGAAAGCTTGTAAATCAGATACTCCTTCTTCATAATCGTTTCGTTTTATTCGTTATTCCCATTTTCTATTCTCCTTACAATCTCCCGGGTGAAAGTCGAAGTGGACAGCGAGACGCCACCCGGCATAAAACGGGCCAAGTCGGCAGTAGCACGGGCTTCTGTGAAACTTTCCTCCAAGGCGTTCTCTATAAGAGAGGCTGCTTCCTTCCAACCCAGATATTCAAGCATCATCACAGCGGAAAGGATGATGGAACAGGGATTCACAATGTCTTTCCCGGCAATGTTCGGAGCCGTCCCGTGAGTAGCCTCAAAAATGGCATGCCCCGTTTTATAGTTGATATTCGCACCCGGTGCAATGCCGATGCCGCCTACCATGGCAGCCAGTTGGTCGGACACATAATCGCCGTTCAGATTCAACGTGGCAATCACGGAATATTCTTCGGGGATAAGCAACGTGTTCTGCAAGAATGCATCGGCAATGCAGTCCTTGATGACCAGACGCCCTTCTGCCAGTTCTTTACCAAACTCACATTCTGCCAGCTCGTACCCCCACTTCTTGAAACCGCCTTCCGTAAATTTCATGATGTTTCCTTTGTGTACCAAGGTCACGGAAGGCAGATGATGCTCAAGCGCGTATTGGCAGGCGGCACGCACCAAGCGCTCTGTTCCTTCTCTCGAAACGGGCTTCACGCCAAACGAGGAGGTTTCGGGAAAACGGACTTTTGTCACCCCCATGTCATCATGGAGAAAACGATAGAACTTTTCAGCCTCCGGAGTTCCGGCTTCCCATTCGATGCCTGCATAAATATCCTCGGTATTCTCACGGAATACGCACATATCCACCTTCTGCGGCTCTTTGAGTGGAGAAACAATGCCCTTATACCAACGTACCGGACGTTGGCAGACATACAAATCAAGCGTCTGACGCAAGGCTACGTTCAAGGAACGGATACCTCTGCCGACGGGAGTTGTCAAAGGACCTTTGATGCCCACCTTATAGGTGCGGAAGGCTTCCATGGTTTCGTCCGGCAACCAGGAACCGGTTTCGTGAAAGGCACGTTCTCCTGCCAGCACTTCTTTCCATTCAATGCCACGCCGGTCACCATAGGATTTCTTGACAGCGGCATTCACGACAGCCTGCATGGATGGGGTCACTTCTGCTCCCACCCCATCGCCGGTAATAAAAGGTACAGTAATTTTTTCCATATTCTATCTTGCATTAAGTGCAGAACCGGCCCGGAACCAGGCTATCTGCTGTTCGTTATACGTATGTTGTACTTCAAAACTTTCTTTACTCCCGTCCTCGTGATGAAGAACCACCTTCAAAGTGCGTCCTGGAGCAAAATCTTTCAACCCCATGACAGAAATCAGGTCGCGTTCCCGAATCTTGTCATAATCGGCCTTATCCGTAAAGGTCAGCGCCAACATGCCTTGTTTCTTTAAATTCGTCTCATGGATACGGGCAAAGCTTTTCGCCAAAATGACGCGTACATTCAGGAAGCGTGGTTCCATGGCAGCATGCTCACGGCTGGAACCTTCACCATAATTCTCTTCGGCAACGACAATGGAAGAGATACCTTCGGACTTATACAGCTTCGCAGTGCCTGACACTGTTCCATAGGTATTGGTGGAGCGGTTCCAAACCTTGTTCGTCTCTCCATTGAAAGCATTGACAGCCCCCATCAGCATATTGTCCGAAATATTCTCCAAATGTCCCCGGAAACGGAGCCATGGCCCCGCCATGGAAATGTGGTCGGTGGTACATTTCCCCTGTACTTTAATCAATAAAGGCATGTCCAGCAAATCCATGCCATCCCAGGCAGGGAAGGGAGTCAGCAGTTGCAAGCGCTGTGAATGAGGATTGACCGTAATTTCCGTCTGTCCTTTGCCTGGAGCAATGTATCCTTCCTTTCCTCCTATAAACCCGTGTGCCGGCAATTCTTCACCGACCGGTTCGGACAGTTTCACAACCTCTCCTTTGGCATTGACCAGCGTATCCCTCAACGGGTCGAAACAAAGGTCACCGGCAATGGTCAGCGCCATCGTTATCTCCGGGGAAGCGACGTAAGCAAAAGTGTTGGGATTTCCATCGGCACGTTTGGCAAAATTACGGTTAAAAGAGGTGACGATGGAATTTTTGCGTTCGGGGTCATCAGTATGGCGCTTCCACTGGCCAATACAAGGTCCGCAGGCATTCGCCATTATCGTTGCGCCAATATCTTCGAAAGCGGCAATCATGCCGTCGCGTTCAGCAGTGGCACGTATCTGCTCCGAACCGGGGTTGACAATCAGCGAGGAAGCAACCTTCAAATTCTTTTCCTTTACCTGCCGGGCAAGGGAGGCCGCGCGGCTCAAATCCTGATAGGACGAATTGGTGCACGACCCTATCAGACCGACTTCCATCCGGCGGGGATAGTTATTGGTTATCACTACCTCGGCAAATTTCGATATCGGTGTTGCTGCATCCGGCGTAAAGGGCCCGTTGATATACGGTTCCAATAACGAGAGGTCTATTTCAATGATGCGGTCGTAATATTTTTCCGGATTTGCCAGCACTTCGTCGTCGGCGCGAAGGTCGGCAGCTACGGAAGCAGCCATTTCCGCCACTTCTTCACGTCCGGTAGCTTTCAAGTAGGTACCCATACGCTCATCGTAAGGGAAAAGGGAGGTAGTCGCCCCCACCTCTGCCCCCATATTGCAGATGGTAGCCTTTCCAGTGGCAGACAATGAAGCGGTTCCCGGTCCAAAATATTCAATGATGGCATTGGTTCCCCCTTTTACAGTAAGAATACCCGCCAACTTCAGAATAACGTCTTTGGGAGCTACCCAGCCACTCAATTTACCCTTCAAGTGTACGCCTATCAGACGCGGCATTTTCAATTCCCATTCCATGCCAGTCATCACATCCACCGCATCGGCACCACCCACACCAATGGCCACCATGCCCAAACCTCCGGCATTGGGCGTATGAGAGTCCGTGCCTACCATCATTCCACCCGGAAATGCGTAGTTCTCCAATACCACCTGGTGAATAATGCCTGCTCCCGGCTGCCAAAAACCTATGCCATAGCGGGAAGAAACATCACGGAGAAAATTATAGACCTCCTCGTTGGTCTTCGTAGCAGTCGCGATATCTTCTTTTGCACCTTTATATGCTTGAATCAAATGGTCACAGTGCACAGTGGAAGGCACGGCAACCTGCTCACGGCCTGCATTCATAAATTGCAATAAGGCCATTTGGGCCGTTGCATCCTGCATGGCCACACGGTCGGGACGGAAATTCACATAGTCTTCTCCCCGTCTGTAGTTCTTCACTTTATCCCCATCATACAAATGAGCATACAAAATTTTCTCCGCTAAAGTCATCGGACGCTGTAGTACATTCCGTACACGTTCTATCTTCTCCGAATAAGCGGCATAAAACGCTTTGAGCATCGTTAAATCATATACCATAACCACTATTTTTTAGTTTTTCATTATTGTAAAGATTACAAATTAATATCATAAACAAATAAAAAGGCTGAATAGTTTAACAAAATAAAGCATTTTTTCCGTCGGAAGCGAAGAATGATTACCTTTGCAACCATGAAGGAACAAGATTCAAATAGTCCTATTATTCACCTCCAGCAGCAACAACTTTTGCTGCGCATGGAATACGAATACGAAAAAGAGGAATTCAAACGCCAAACCGAAAACATGGGGGTTGCCCGGAAAGTGAAACGGGGACTTTGCTGGTATCCTGCCACTCCGGGACGAAGTTACTATAATTCACTGAATCAATTAGTAATAGAAATTACACACACAGAAAATACCGATATAGAACATAATTTTGAGTTCGGCCGTCCCGTATGTTTTTTCCGCCAGTCTGCCGATGGAAAAATAACCTATATGAACTTCACCGCTACCGTAAGCTATGCCGACGAGACACGGATGGTAGCGATAATGCCCGGAGCCGGTGCCGTGATGGAAGTGCAGGAAACGGACAACCTCGGCGTGCAACTTTATTTCGACGAAACATCCTATCGGACCATGTTCGAAGCCTTGGAAGATACGTTACGCTCCAAAGGCAACCGCCTGGCCGAATTGCGGGACATATTGCTGGGAACCTCGAAAGCCGGTTTCCGAGAGCTCTATCCCGTACGGTTTCCCTGGCTGAACTCCACGCAGGAAACAGCTGTAAACAAAGTGCTGTGTGCTCGCGACGTGGCCATTGTACATGGTCCTCCAGGAACCGGAAAAACGACCACCTTAGTGGAAGCCATCTACGAAACCCTGCATCGGGAACCGCAGGTACTGGTATGTGCCCAAAGCAATACTGCCGTCGACTGGATTTCGGAAAAACTGGTAGACCGTGGCGTCAATGTCCTGCGTATCGGCAATCCGACCCGTGTCAACGACAAGATGCTTTCCTTTACCTACGAGCGTCGTTTCGAGAACCATCCGCTTTATCCGGAACTGTGGAGCATCCGGAAAAATCTCCGTGAACTGGGCAGCCGTGCCCGCCGTGGCAGCTATGACGAACGCGAAGGAGTACGCAGCCGTATGAGCCGCCTGCGCGACCGCGCCACCGCATTGGAAATACAAATCAATGCAGAGCTTTTTGATGGGGCACACGTCATAGCCTCCACGCTGGTAAGCAGCAATCACCGGCTGCTGAACGGACGCCGTTTCGGCACCCTTTTCATTGATGAAGCAGCCCAGGCCTTAGAGGCTGCCTGCTGGATAGCTATCCGAAAAGCAGACCGCGTGGTATTGGCGGGTGACCACTGCCAACTTCCGCCCACCATAAAATGCCACGAAGCCGCCCGTGGAGGTCTGGAACGAACATTGATGGAGAAAGTGGTGTCCAACAAACCTGCCGTTGTCTCTTTGCTGAAAGTGCAATACCGCATGCACGAGGAAATCATGAAATTTCCTTCCCAATGGTTTTATAATGGCGAGTTGGAAGCCGCTCCCGAAGTGCGTTACCGGGGCATCCTGGACTGGGATACCCCCATCCACTGGATTGACACCTCCGAAATGGATTTCAAAGAAGAATTTGTGGGAGAGACTTTCGGACGCATTAATAAGGCGGAAGCGGACCTGCTCCTATCAGAACTGAAAATCTACATCAACCGTATCGGTGGCAACCGCATTCTGGAAGAAAAAATAGACATCGGCATCATCTCCCCTTACAAGGCACAAGTGCAATATCTCCGTAGCAAGATAAAGGCAGACGCTTCACTCAAGCCTTATCGCAGCTTGTTCACTGTAAATACGGTGGATGGCTTCCAAGGGCAAGAGCGCGATGTTATCTTCATCAGCCTTGTCCGTGCCAACGAAGAAGGACAGATAGGATTCCTGAATGATTTAAGGAGAATGAATGTAGCCATCACCCGGGCACGTATGAAGCTGGTGATATTGGGAGAGGCAGAGACGCTGAAACATCACGGTTTTTACCGGAAGCTATTGGAGTTTATTCAAAATATAGGGAATCAATAATAAAGAAATACCCCCTCCGGTAACACCGAAGAGGGTATTTCACCTATTTATATAAAGCTGATTAATTGTTTTCCGGACGAAGTTTACGAACTGTAACAGCTGTCTGCCACATTTCGCTTTCACGCAAGGCTTTCAATTCTGCATTCAGCTTCTCACGATAATCGGGTTTGGAGTTACTGTCGATAGAAATCTGGGCTTCGTTGCCCGACTTCACACTTGCATACAATTTCTGTACAACCGGCTTGATGGCATCATGGAACGGGGTCATCCAATCCAGCGCACCACGCTGTGCCGTAGTAGAACAGTTGGCATACATCCAGTCCATACCGTTCTTGGCAAACAATGGCATCAAAGATTGAGTCAACTCTTCCACTGTTTCATTGAATGCTTCAGAAGGAGTATGGCCGTTTTCGCGCAATACTTCATACTGAGCCAACAGTAATCCCTGGATAGCACCCATCAATGAACCGCGTTCACCGGTCAAGTCGGAAGTGGCTTCGCGGATGAAAGTTGTCTCGAACAAATATCCCGAACCGATACCGATACCCAGTGCAATCGTCTTGTCAAAAGCCTTACCCGTAGCATCTTGATAGACGGCATATGATGAGTTCAAGCCACGCCCTTCGAGGAACATGGTACGAAGTGAAGTACCGGAACCTTTGGGAGCAACCATAATAACATCAATATCTTTAGGAGGAACCACGCCGGTACGGTCGTTCCAGGTAATAGCAAAACCATGAGAGAAGTAAAGAGCCTTCCCGGGAGTCAAATAAGGTTTGATAGTCGGCCATACAGACATTACAGCTGCGTCAGACAACAGACACATGACGATAGTACCTTTCTGACAAGCCTCTTCGATGCCGAACAAAGTCTCACCCGGTACCCATCCGTCAGCCACAGCCTTTTCGTATGTCTTACCCGGACGTTGTCCTACAATCACATTGAAACCGTTATCACGCAAGTTGCAAGCCTGGCCCGGGCCTTGTACGCCATAACCGATTACTGCAATTGTTTCATCTTTCAAAATCTCACGTGCTTTTTCCAAAGGAAATTCTTCGCGGGTCATTACATTCTCAATAACACCGCCAAAATTCAATTGTGCCATTTTTTGTTTTAATTTTTATTTGTGGCTTACGCCAACGTTGATAAATTTATTTATTTCTCTGTAAATATCACTTTAGAACGACAGACCACTTCGCTGCCATTCTTTTTCACCTCCACATCGTAAACGCCCTCACCGGCATCATCCATGAACAAAGTCAACTCATCCCCATAATAGCTTTCGGCTACATATGCCATTTCAAAACGACGGATGCGCTTCTCCTTATACATCTCTATCGGGAACAAATCAAAGATATGCTCGATGTAACGGATGCTGTTCACATGCCCGTTAATGTCAATATCACTGTATTTGGCTACCAAAGCAGCAACCGGTTCCTTTGAGGCCACCTTTATCCGCGAAGGTTTTTCTATCGGGCAAGGCTCATCGCAAACATAATCTACAATGCTGCCACTATGAAGAGCCAGCAAATCTGCCGGCTTACGGGTATTCATGCTAATCATCGCCCAAACGGAACGTGCATACCCAATCTTCTTACCCTCCTTATCGATGATAGCGAAATTACGGTCTGTAAAAAGGCGATAGACATTCTCCACCCAAGTCTGAATGGAGAAATCTTCGTACTGATAAGGCATTTCATCCAGTTCGACAGCCAGACGGGACAATACCCAAGTATAATTGTCCTCGTTTAGAGTCGCGATGCCAAAACCGCGGTCGCTGGCATGGAAACCCGCACAATTCAACAAATGGTTGCCCAATACTCCCATTGTCAGCCGTCCGGTAAAGTCGACATGAAACGGTTCGGCAACAAACTTGTAGGTACCTATCTTATTGTTCTCGCTCATCATGATTCCTGGTGTTTACTTTGACGATATTTTGCTTCACGGTCCGCCAGATATTCATTGACACGCTCAAAGCAGCTGGTCGTAATGGCTACGCGACCCGAACGGACGAACTGAAGTACGCAATCCAACTGGCGCAACTCCTCATAAAGATTGGTTATTTCCTCACTCATGCCATTCTTCTCAACAATGGCAAATACAGCATTCACCTCCACAATACGGGCATTGTACTTACGGATTACTTTGGACACCTCCGGTTTTTCTTCCAGCGTAGGGGTCGTTATTTTATAGAGAGCAATCTCGTGCTGATAGATTTCATCATCCGTAAAATAATGGGCTTGCAGCACATCTATTTTCTTGGTAATCTGCTTGGTCACCTTTTCAATGGTATCCTTGTCCGTCCAAGCGGTAATGGTATATTTATGTACCCCCTTGATGGAGGAGGCCGATACATTTAAACTTTCGATGTTTATCTGCCGACGGGTAAACACAGCCGTCACTTGATTCAGCAAACCGGCAAAGTTTTCCGAATGAACAATGATTGTATATAGTTTTTTATCCATAGATAGAGTAAATTCTTTAATTTCGCATGACTTCAGCATTCCAACAACATCTGATTGACCGAACCGCCCGGAGGTGTCATCGGCATTACATTTCCTTCTTCCTCCACACAAGCTTCGAGCAGGAACGGTCCGTCGGTTGCTATCATCTCGTCAATCGCTTTTGCCAGCTCCTCGCGGGTCATTACCCTGCGTGCAGGAATATCATATGCCGAAGCAATCTTCATATAATCCGGATTCATCATCGGAGTAAACGAATAACGACGATTGAAAAACATCGCCTGCCATTGACGAACATTGCCCAAGAAGTTATTGTTCAACAGAATCATCTTCACCGGAGCCTTTTGTTCCATGATGGTACCCAGTTCCTGCAGGTTCATCTGCAAGCCGCCGTCTCCCATGAATACGCATACCGTGCGGTCCGGACGTCCAAAAGTGGCACCGATAGCTGCCGGAAGGCCGAAGCCCATAGTACCCAGGCCACCGGAAGTAACAATGCTACGTTCCTTGCTGTATTTGAAATAACGGGCGGACATCATCTGATTCTGGCCGACATCAGTCACCAATATCGCCCCGTTATGGGTAGCCTCACTCACAGCACGCACCACCTCACCCATGCTTAGCGCTTTTCCTGCCGGATGTAATTCCGGACGGATTACCTTTTCCTCTTCCACTTCCTCGTATTGCCGGAAACTGTCAATCCATTCCTGATGGTTGGCGGGTTCCAGCAATTGGGTAACGGCAGCCAGTGTCTCTTTGCAATCTCCCAGGACAGCAACATCGGTCTTTACATTCTTATCTATTTCGGCAGGGTCAATATCAAAGTGGATAATCTTCGCCTGCTTGGCATATGTTTCCAATTTACCCGTCACACGGTCATCAAAGCGCATGCCTACGGCGATAAGGACATCACATTTATTGGTATTGATATTGGGCCCCAGGTTACCGTGCATACCAAGCATTCCTTTGTTCAACGGATGGTTCGTAGGTAATGCGGAAAGTCCCAATAAAGTGCATCCGGCAGGCATTCCGGCTTTCTCAATGAAAGCACGAAGCTCTTGCTGGGCTTCTCCCAGCTCCACGCCTTGTCCTACCAGCACCAAAGGCCGTTCCGCACCATTTATTAATTCAGCAGCCTGCCGTATGGCCTCCGGCTCCATTTCGGGAACGGGAAGATAGCTACGGACATAGTCCACCTTAGTAGGCGCATATTCTGTTTTCTCCACTTGGGCGTTTTTAGCAAAATCCAGCACGACCGGTCCCGGACGTCCGCTCTTTGCCACATAGAAAGCACGTGCCACTGCCCAGGCCACATCTTCTGCACGACGAATCTGGTAACTCCATTTCGTGATAGGCTGAGTAATGCCTACCAAGTCCACTTCTTGAAATGCATCCGTACCCAAGAAGTTCGTCCCTACCTGGCCGGCAATGACAACGATAGGCGTACTGTCAATCATGGCATCTGCAATGCCCGTGATAGTATTGGTAGCACCCGGTCCACTGGTAACCAGACAAACGCCAACCTCGCCTGATACACGTGCAAAGCCTTGTGCCGCATGGGTTGCTCCTTGTTCATGGCGAACCAAGATGTGGTTCAATTCCTTCCGGTGGTCGTATAAGGCATCGAATACCGGCATGATGCTCCCTCCCGGATAACCGAAAATAGTCTTTACTCCCTGATGCTCCAGAGAGCGCATCAATGCTTCTGCGCCTGTTATTAGAGCCTCACCCCGACCCTCTCCTTGGGAGAGGGAGGAAAAGTTACTCTTTTTATTATTATCAGCCATACTTTATCTTTTTATTAAAAACTTCGGAAATTTGTATCATTCCCTCCTCCCCTCTCTTTCGGAGAGGGGTCGGGGGTGAGGCCTTTAATCAATCAGCCTCACAGCCCCTTTGTCAGCGGAACTCACCATACAGGCATATGCTTTCAATGCTTTGGAGACTTCACGGTTGCGGGTTACCGGAGTCATAGGGCGTGCTGCAAGCTCTTCATCCGTCAACTTCACATTGATAGAACGGTTCGGTATATCAATTTCGATAATGTCCCCATCCTTAATCTTGCCGATATTACCACCGGCAGCCGCTTCGGGAGAAACATGTCCGATGCTTAGTCCGGAAGTACCACCACTGAAACGCCCGTCGGTAATCAATGCACACTCCTTACCCAGATGGCGGGATTTGATATAAGAAGTAGGATAAAGCATCTCTTGCATACCCGGTCCACCTTTCGGCCCTTCGTGAGTGATGACGACGACGTCTCCACTGACCACCTTTCCACCCAGAATACCGTCGCAAGCCGCATCTTGTGAGTCGAAGACTTTCGCCGGCCCCGTAAATTTCCAGATACTCTCGTCTACACCGGCAGTCTTGACAACGCAACCGTCCTGAGCTATATTTCCCTTCAAAACCGCCAGACCGCCATCCTTGCTGTATGCATGTTCCAAATCACGGATACAACCGGTCGCACGGTCCGTATCGAGTTCCTTATAAGACGCATTTTGTGAGCCGAGTACCAGATTGAACTTTCCGGCTGCCGCACTGGAGTATTTCTTGATTGCCTCTTTACATACATTAGAGCTGGTAATACTATACCGGTCGATTGCCTCTGCCAACGTCATTCCATCCACACGGTGGACATTCGTATCGACCAATCCGCCCTTGGCAAGCTCATCCATGATGGCAATGATGCCACCGGCACGGTTAACGTCTTGTACATGATACTTTTGGGTATTGGGAGCCACCTTGCATAAGCAGGGGGTCTTGCGGGAGAGCATGTCAATGTCGTCCATCTTAAAATCCGCTCCGGCTTCGTGAGCCACAGCCAACAAATGAAGTACCGTATTAGTGGAACCGCCCATCGCAATATCCAGCGTCATGGCATTCAAAAATGCCTCGCGGGTAGCAATACTGCGCGGGAGTACACTCTCATCCCCTTCTTCATAATATCTAAAGGCATTCTCTACAATCAACCTGGCTGCATCCTCAAATAGTTTCTTGCGATTTTCGTGAGTGGCTACAATCGTGCCGTTACCGGGCAGTGCCAATCCAATCGCTTCATTCAAGCAATTCATGGAATTAGCGGTAAACATGCCTGAGCAGCATCCGCAAGTGGGGCAGGCATGTTGCTCAATCTGTGCCACCTCTTTATCGCCCACACTTTCATCAGCAGATTTAATCATGGCATCAATCAAATCCAAATGTTGTCCGTTCCATTCCCCGGCTTCCATCGGACCGCCTGAAACAAACACAGTCGGTATATTCAGCCTCATAGCCGCCATCAGCATCCCCGGAGTAATCTTGTCACAGTTACTGATGCAAACCATAGCATCTGCCTTATGGGCATTTACCATATACTCCACACTATCGGCAATGATATCTCTTGAAGGCAGGGAATAAAGCATACCGTCGTGTCCCATAGCGATACCGTCGTCAATGGCAATCGTATTGAACTCCGCAGCAAAACACCCCAGTTTTTCAATCTCTTCCTTTACAAACTGGCCTATTTCGTGCAGATGTACATGCCCGGGGACGAATTGTGTAAATGAATTGACTATAGCGATAATGGGCTTACCCATCTGTTCCTTCTTCATACCATTCGCCGTCCACAATGCACGGGCTCCCGCCATGCGGCGACCTTGTGTGCTGAACGAGCTGCGTAACTGATGCTTCATTTTCAAATCTCCTTTTAATGAAAAAGCCTCTCCCACTATAGTGAGAAAGGCTTAATAAATTATCTTCTAACGTACGAATACATACATAACCTTTCTCACGCTCTTGATGCCACCACCACGACGCGAATAATATGCAGGACTGCCAGGTTAATAGATGTATGTAAATTCATAACTTAATTCTTCTTTTTTGTTTCAAACGTGCTGCAAAGGTAAGGGCTTTTTTATAATCTCCAAACAAATTGAAGAAAAAAATAAGATAAATATGAATAATCGTAAGAAAATATCGCCCTAAAATCCTATTTTATCACTTAACAGTTCTAAATAGCACCATTCAGACAGCCAATGTAAATGTATTGCCAATCATTGAAACCATTTAATAATCTGAAAATTACCAAAGGCTCTCTACATCCCGAAACAAATAATTCGTATCTTTGTCTCTTCAAATACTCAAAAAAAGTATTTACTAATTAAATAAAGATAGAAAATTAATGGAAACAGTAGAAAACAAGTACATCACCGTAGCATATAAGCTGTACTCAATCGAAAACGGAGAAAAAGATTTCGAAGAAGAAGCACCCGTAGAGCATCCTTTTCAGTTTATCTCAGGTCTGGGAATGACACTCGAACCCTTTGAAGCCCAGATAAAAGACTTGCAGATAGGCGATAAATTCGACTTTACCATTCCGGCATCAGAAGCTTATGGTGAATATGACGACGACCATGTTATTGACCTCCCCAAAGAAATCTTCATGATAGAAGGAGAATTCGACAGCGACCGTGTAGTGGAAGGCGCCGTCATCCCCTTGATGACTTCTGAAGGTCAACGCATCAATGGAAGTGTAGTAGAAGTAAAGGAAGACGTAGTTGTAATGGACATGAATCATCCACTCGCAGGTTGTGATTTGAACTTTACCGGAGAAGTGGTGGAAAGCCGCCCGGCTACGAACGAAGAGCTTGCTGAAGTTGCCCGTATGATGGGTGGCGGTTGCGGCAGCTGCGGTTGTGGTGACTGTGGCGACGGATGCGGCGACCATGAATGTGGAGGTGGATGCTGCCACTAAAGAATTAAGAATTAAAAATTAAAGAATCAGACTACACAGTATTAAGCATGCCGCATGGTAATTCTTTAATTTTTAATTCTTTAATTTTCAAATTCTATATTATTTACTTGTCATTATCTCCAATACCAATTTATCCGTTTCATTCATTCCTTTAGAACCGATTTTTGTCAGATTACGGATACTCTGATCCACATCCTCATCAATAATACCTTCTACGGAAGTCACACAACGGTTTTCCATGGCCATGATGGCTGAAAGCACTGCGGTTGAAACTCCGGTAGTTACTTTCAATGCACAACTGGGTTTGGCACCATCACAAATCATTCCGGTAAGATTGGCAATCATGTTCTGTACAGCATATGACACCTGCTCGTATGTGCCTCCCATCAGCCAAGTTATACCGCAACTGGAACCCGTGGCAGCAACCACACAACCGCATAAGGCAGATAACCGTCCCAAACTCTGCTTGATATAAATTACCGTCAAATGACTCAACATCAAAGCACGGATAATTTCCTCCTCCGACTTTCCGTTCTCTTCTGCATAAACAAGTACCGGTAAAGTAGCTGAAATACCTTGGTTACCACTGCCTGAATTACTCATCACCGGAATCATGGCACCTGCCATACGAGCATCGCATGCACCAGAGGTATAAGACAAGATATGAGAGAACACACTGTCTCCCATAATTTTATGTTCATAGGTACCACGAAGTATTTTCCCCAAAGCATGACCGTAATCACCCTCAAAAGAACGCTCGGCCGCAGCCTTATTCAAACGGGCTGTCTCGAGAATGAATCGAATCTCGTCCAACGGAGTGGTCATTGCAAAATCATAGACTTTACGTAAAGACAAATCAAGAGCTTTTTCCTCTGCTTCTGTAGAGACCTCTGCTTGCCTGCTCAACAATATATCATTGTTGAGCGCTATATATATAAAGGTAGTATGCCCACCCGCAATGACTGCTGTAGATTTATCTTCTCCCGCCTCACAACAAACTTCAATATAAAGTTTCTCTTCAATGCCATCTTTTAATGATATATGGATTCGCTTCTCATCAATAAAACGCTTTCCTTCTTCCACGGTATCAGAAGTGCTATCCTTCAAAACTTCCAATTGATATGCTGATTTACCGATTAAGGCTCCCAATGCCACAGCAATAGGTAATCCAATCATACCGGTACCAGGAATCCCCACCCCCATTGCATTCTTCAAGATATTAGCACTTAAAAGGACTGTTATCTTTTCCGGACGTTTACCAAGAACCTCTGTAGCTTTTGCCACACATAATGCCACAGCTATAGGCTCTGTGCAACCTATGGCAGGAACCACCTCAGATTTAACTAAAGCATTGATCTGTCGTCTTTCAATTTCTGTCATTTTGTTTCCACTGTTTGATTATTCAATATGCAAATGTAGGAAAAAACTAATAAAAAAATCAGATTCGACAGCAAAACATAAGTCAAAAAGAAAGAGGGTGCTAATTGAAAATACCCTCTTCTTTCGCTTGCAACGCTATTTTAACAAGACTACTTAGAAACTTTATGAGAACCTGATGAAATATCAATTCCTATTTTGAATACGGTGCTCTCTTTCCACACCTGTTCTAAATCTGTCATAGATTCAATATTCAACATGGTTCTAATGTATTTACCAACCGGACTTCCCAATATCTTTATATCCAAACCATCTATCAAAGCATCCAATTCCGGCAACAATGGATAAATAAGCGGCATCAGCATATCAAAAAAGTCTTTATCGAGATACACATAAATGTTATCTATTGTAACTCCATCAGATACAGTAATCTCAGATATTTCATAATTCAACGGAAAGCCATCCAAAAGATAACCCACTAACTTTTCAACATCTGCATCCGAAATCTTTGTAAGATCCAACTTGGACAAAATTCCTTCGCTACCGAGATTTCCTAAAAGTCCAGACAAGAGGGCCTTTATTTCAGCACCTTTCATTCCTCTTAATCCTTCCAGAATTTCCGTTAAAGCAACCGTATTTTTAGTATCAGCACCATCTTGATTTTCCATGATCTTATTGATAATGCTTGAAAGATTCAATACGAGATTGATATGGTCGCCACTAACATACCAATAAGCAAAATTTGTCGGAGAAGTCACCCAGGAAACATTGCTCGTAGAAGGCAAACTTGACAATATACCTTTAACAATATCAGCTGTTTCAATATTGATTTCTTGTGCATAATCAGCTACAATATTCCCGTCTGCCTTGAACTCTACATCTTTTAGCAGTTTCACCATCACAGCCGACAAAATTCCACTGCCCAAATTGCTTATATTATCAGCTGTTTTACCTCCACTATAAGTTGAAAGTAAATTTATCTTGGCAGGCGCATAAGGTCTCCTTTTCACATCAGTTCCCGTGGTAGTGTAAAGCTTATCACAAAGCAACCACTTCTTCACCAAATCCCCTGAAGTTTCCGTCGTCACTTCAACTTTAGCTTTACCATCCATAGTTATATTACCATTAACTTTCACAGCAATGGAACTAACCAATTCAGATACTACTTTTGTTGTCGGAACAGAGGCCGTCCCCTGATACTGAAAGAGCCCACCTGTTTGTTCTGTAACAACTACATCAATCTCAATCTCATTGACACCTCTGATTGCTTTAGTCAAAGTCAGCACCCCATTATTTTCATCTACCATAGCCAATTTGACACTTGCACCTACTTGCGGTAAAGTATTTGTTGTCAAAGCCAAGTTTCCGGCAGAAATTTCTTGTGTAGGCAGCTTTTTCCAGTTTGGTTTGTCATCATCATCACTACAAGCAGTAAACATACTCATAGAACAAATCAATGCAAATAAGTAAAGCAACTTTTTCTTCATATTTTTAATAGTTTCAGTATATTGAAAGCCTCTAAAAGGGCCATAAAATCTTTTAAATTTAAAGGGCGAAGTACGCTTAAAAAGAATAAAAAAAGTTCTCTCTATCAAATTGAAAAGAGAGAACTCTTTATATAGCTATGGAACTACTTCAAAATACGGTTCCATGCATAAATCAGTTTACTTCGCAATCAAATCCAATCCCAAATTAAATTCTGAGGTTTGAGCAGAAAGATTCCAATAGTTACCAATCAACTGCACAAATATTCCTGCAGCCTTAGCTTCTTCCGGCAATATGCCAGAGGCAGCCAAAGCATCCCAAATATAAGTAAAATCAGATGCATAAACAGGACTTCCCCAATCATCAACTTCTCCCGTATCGGTCATTTTGAACAACGGGTCGAATACATCCTTATCTAAATATAAATATGTATGTCCATCTTTTGAAACCGGTACCATAGGAAAACCATTCTTAACCATACCCAGCAAATGCTCAAAAGAAGCATCACTAACCTTGTCTAAATCAAATCCAACAGTCTTCAAAAGTTCTTTAATCATAGCCGGCTGACCGTTCAACACTTGTTCTATGATTCCACTAAGATTACCCATATTTTCACCTCCGACTGTAGCTAAAATGGAAGCAATATCAAGTTTTACATAAATTTTGCCATCTTTCGGGAACCAATAGGCCAAATTCTTAGGTGAAGTTGTCCAACCACTTTCCGCTACTAAATCCTTAATTGTATCTTGTGCAGGAAAAGCACCGGACATGATGACTCCCATCATCCAACTCGCTTCAAAAACGATATTGGGCTTAGCAACATAATCGGCAGTAATATTACCATCCGCTGACAAAGTTACACCATGCAAAGTCTGTGGCAGCAAAGCTCCTCCCAAACATCTGAACAAGCCAGTCATCAGGTCAACATATTCTTCCGGTTTTTCCGTTACTACACCCTCTTCCATTACATTTGCTTTCCAAGTAGAATAAAGAGCTCCGGCAACTGGATAATTGGCCAATGTCATTCCCATACATTCAAAGCCTTCAACTGTTGAATAGGGTGCGAGTTCATAAGTCTTTGCCCAATCGGATGTATTTGCCAGAGTTGCATTCAACTCCAAAGAAAGCACTCCGGTAGCAGCTGAAAATGAACCTGAATACTTTACCGTATTATTTGCCGCCGTAGTAGCTTCACCAGAAAAACTTCCGGAAGCATCAGGTTGCACATTGGAAATCTTCACTTGATCTTCTCCCGGAACAACACCTTGCAAAACAAGCTCCATATTGCTACCATCCACAGCACTCAAAACAGCCGTTTTCCCAACCATTACTGAGCCACCATATTTCAATGCCAGCTTTTCTCCATTGTAAGTACCTACATATAATCCCAATCCAGAAGCTTTCATATCAACTTTGATAGATCCATCCAAATAAACAGTGCCGCTTACTTCAACAGTCATGATAGCCGGAACGCTTGCAGTTTCTTTCGTTATGGCTGGAGCTGTATTCAATTTTGCAGTACCTGCAAAAATAAAAGAATCACCTGATTGTTTCTGTAATTCAACATTAACAGGCACATTCTCATAACCTGGAATTACATTTTTCAAGGTTAAAATACCCTCAGATTCATTTTTAACAGACATTTGAACAGAACCAGAGGTTGATTTCACGCCATTGACAGTCAAATCAGCCTTATCTCCAGACAACTCTGTCTGAGGAATTTGCTGCCAAGTATCATCATCGTCATCACTACAAGCCGTGAATAAACTCATTGAACAGATCAATGCAAATAAATAAAATAAATTCTTTTTCATACTTTTTTGAGTACTTGTTTAGTTAATAAAAAGCTTCCAAAGAAGCTATTAATTTCCCAATTTTAAATCAAAGGTGCAAAGTAACACTTTTCAAGAATACCAGACAAGGTCTTTTCTAAAAAAAGGATGTTCTTTTTTTAAGGTACGTTTTACTAACATATTAAAGATAATCATTACTATTTTTAATTTTAATTAGCCGGGTACCGGAAACCAACTACTTTTTCCACCAATTATAATTCATTAGACTAAGGTCATACTTTCGTTATACCCAGGTTATACTTTCGCTATACAATGGTTTAACGAAAGTATAACCTGGGTATAACGAATAAATTTATGCGACCCAAAGATTAAGATCTGCCCTAATACGGCATAAAATCTTCGTCACAAGGGACTATTGTTTGCAAAAAAATGTATTCTGTTCAAACGAATCCCAAAAAAAGTTGTTATCTTTATAAAGTCAAAAGCATTTCTTATAAAGCGTATTGGCACATTAACCTCATATATAAACCTTTAAAGCATTTGATATGTTCAACTCATTTGGAAATATTCTCCGTCTTACCAGTTTTGGGGAATCGCACGGTAAGGGCGTGGGAGGAGTGATAGACGGATTCCCTGCAGGAATAGTCATTGATATGGATTTCGTCCAGGCAGAGCTCGACCGACGCCGCCCCGGACAGTCACGTATCACTACCGCCCGGAAAGAAGGTGATAAAGTGGAGTTCCTCTCCGGCATCTTCGAAGGAAAATCCACAGGCTGCCCCATAGGATTCATTGTATGGAACCAAAACCAACATTCTGACGATTACAATAATCTGAAAGAAGTCTACCGACCGTCACATGCCGACTATACTTATAAAGTGAAATATGGCATCCGCGACCACCGCGGAGGTGGACGTTCATCAGCCCGTGAAACAATCTCGCGTGTAGTAGCGGGTGCCCTGGCCAAATTGGCGCTGAAGCAGCTGGGTATACACATCACGGCGTACACTTCACAAGTAGGTCCTATCCGCCTTGAAGAAAATTATACCGCATACGACCTCGACCTGATAGAGACCAATCCGGTCCGCTGCCCCGACCCGGCGAAGGCAAAAGAAATGGAAGAACTCATCTTCAAGATAAAGGGAGAAGGAGATACCATCGGAGGAGTGGTGACTTGTGTCGTCAAAGGATGCCCCATCGGACTGGGACAACCCGTATTCGGCAAGCTCCATGCAGCACTTGGAGCAGCCATGCTCAGCATCAATGCAGCAAAAGCATTCGAGTATGGAGACGGTTTCAAGGGATTAAAGCAGAAAGGCTCGGAGCAGAATGATGTGTTCTACAACAATAACGGACGTATCGAGACCCGCACCAATCATTCGGGCGGTATACAAGGTGGAATCAGTAACGGGCAAGACATCTATTTCCGTGTAGCCTTCAAACCCGTGGCAACCGTACTGATGGAGCAACACACCGTGAACATTGACGGTGTAGACACCACCCTGAAAGCCCGAGGACGCCATGACCCGTGCGTATTGCCACGCGCAGTACCCATCGTGGAAGCAATGACAGCAATGACATTGTTGGATTATTACCTGATTGACAGAACAACACAACTATAATATTCACCCATGGAAATAAAGAAATACATCACCGAGAACGAGCCTAAAATGCTGGAAGACTTGTTCAGCCTCATTCGCATTCCAAGCATCAGTGCCAAACCCGAGCATCACGACGATATGCTTGCCTGCGCCGAACGCTGGGCACAGTTGCTGCTCGAAGCCGGAGCGGATGAAGCCCTCGTAATGCCCTCCAAAGGTAACCCGATTGTTTTTGGACAGAAAATCGTAGACCCGGACGCCAAGACCGTATTGGTATATGCCCACTACGACGTGATGCCAGCCGAACCTCTCGAACTTTGGAAAAGCGACCCCTTTGAGCCGGAAATACGCGACGGACATATCTGGGCACGTGGTGCTGATGATGACAAAGGGCAATCTTTCATACAAGTGAAAGCGTTTGAATACCTCGTACGCAACGAACTGCTGCAAACCAACGTAAAATTCATCTTCGAAGGAGAAGAAGAAATCGGTTCGCCCAGCTTAGAAAGCTTCTGCCAGGAGCACAAAGAGTTGCTGAAAGCAGACGTCATTCTGGTTTCGGACACCAGCATGCTTGGTGCAGACCTGCCTTCACTGACCACCGGACTGCGCGGACTAGCCTATTGGGAAATAGAAGTGACCGGCCCCAACCGCGACCTACACAGCGGTCACTTCGGCGGTGCTGTTGCCAACCCCATCAATGTACTTTGCCAGATAATCAGCCAAGTGACGGACGCAGAGGGACGTATCACCGTACCGGGCTTCTATGACGATGTGGAAGAAGTTCCCCAAGCCGAGCGCGACATGATAGCCCGCATTCCTTTCGACGAAGAGAAATACAAAAAGGCTATCCATGTAAAAGCACTTTTCGGAGAGAAAGGTTACAGTACGCTGGAACGTAACAGTTGCCGTCCGTCTTTCGACGTATGCGGCATCTGGGGCGGATATACGGGTGAAGGGTCCAAGACCGTGCTCCCATCCAAGGCATACGCCAAGGTATCCTGCCGGTTGGTTCCCCACCAGGACCACCACAAGATATCCCGGCTCTTTGCCGACTACATTCTGGACATAGCGCCGGATTCAGTACAGGTAAAAGTCACTCCGATGCATGGAGGCCAAGGATATGTATGTCCCATCACCCTACCCGCCTACCAAGCCGCCGAAAAAGGTTTTGAAAAAGCTTTTGGAAAGAAACCGCTGGCAGTGCGTCGGGGTGGAAGTATCCCCATCATCTCCACTTTCGAGCAAGTACTGGGCATCAAAACCGTTCTGATGGGCTTCGGGCTCGAATCCAACGCCATCCACTCACCTAATGAGAATATACCGTTGGACATCTTCCGTAAAGGAATAGAAGCTGTTGTCGAATTCTACCTCAATTATAAATAAAACAAGAAAATCAGGATGAAAGACTTCCAAATTCAAGCCATCGGCCTGATGTCCGGCACTTCCCTTGACGGGCTGGACGTATGTTGTTGCACTTTCCGGCAGCAAGCCGGAAAATGGTCTTTCCACATAGACTGTGCAAAAGGCTATAGCTACCCCGACGCCATGAAGCAGATATTGGGTACCGGTGCACAGACAATGAGTGCTTTGGAGTTCATCACTTTCCACAGCTCCTATGGAAAGTTTCTCGGTGAACGTGTCAACGAGTTCATGCAAGAATTTGGAGTCCACCCCGATATTATCGCCTCCCACGGGCATACCATCTTCCATGAGCCTCAAAAGAGAATCATGTACCAAATAGGTGACGGAGCCGCCATTGCCGCTGAAACCCGTATACCTACCGTTTCGGATTTCCGGCGGCTGGACATCATGCTGGGTGGGCAGGGCGCTCCACTCGTACCTATTGGCGACCGGTTGCTTTTTGCCGACTACGACTTCTGTTTGAATATCGGCGGTTTCTCCAACATCTCATTCGAGCAGGACGGGCGGCGCATCGCTTTTGACATCAGTCCGGTGAATTACGTCATCAACCATTACTGCCGGCAAATAGGATTGGAATTTGACCGTGACGGCGAGATAGCACGGCAAGGCAACATCTGCCAAGAACTGCTGGACGAACTGAACGGAATGGATTTCTACCATCAGTCCGGACCGAAGTCATTGGGACGGGAGTGGGTGGAAACGCTGGTATATCCCATGCTCGAGCGTTATGGCTTGAGTATGGAGAATATGCTACGTACCTTTTACGAGCATGCCGCCTGGCAAATATCACGCATCATCACCGCCCGCCCCTTGCCCGATGGTAACGGAAAACTGCTGATTACCGGTGGAGGTGCATTCAACAAGTTCCTCATAGAACGTATCGACGCCTTGTGTCCGTGTGAAATCGTGATTCCCAGCCGGCAAATCATAGAATACAAGGAAGCCCTAATCTTTGCTTTCCTGGGTGCCCTCTATATGGTGGACACACCCGGATGCCTCGCCTCGGTGACGGGAGCCACGACAGATAATATCGGAGGGATGCTGTTTAAAATATAGTCAATTTTACCATTATGGAAAAATCAAAAGACACCTGGACCGTCTTATCCAGCGAATACCTTCATCGGGCTCCGTGGCTCACTGTGCGTAAGGACCATGTAGTGCTACCCAACGGCAACCACATCCCCTCCTATTATATATTGGAATATCCAAACTGGGTGAATACCATTGCCATCACCCGTGATGGACAATTTGTCTTTATCCGCCAATACCGGCATGGCATACAAGAAACGTCCTATGAGCTCTGTGCAGGGGTATGCGAAGAAGAGGACGGCTCTCCGATGGTTTCCGCACAACGGGAACTTTTGGAAGAAACCGGCTATGGAAACGGAGTATGGAAAGAGTTCATGCAAATCTCTCCCAATCCAAGTACCCACACCAACATTACCTACTGTTTCCTGGCTACGGACGTGGAGAAAATCTCCGAGCAACAGTTGGAAGATACGGAAAACCTAACCGTACACCTGCTTTCCTTGCAAGAGGTCAAGGAATTGCTGCAGCAAGGAAGCATCCGCCAGGCGCTGATGGCTGCTCCCCTCTGGAAATACATGGCGGAGAGAATTATTTAATGTGATTACCCTTATTCAAACGGCTTACGGAATGTGCATCCGGATTTCCATTCGGAACAACCGTAAGCCGTTTTCCCCTTGATAACGGTACCTTTTCCGCAAAGCGGACAAGGCTGACCGACGAAATCGTCAGCTTGTACGGGAACCTCCACACTTGAAGCTGCCACAGCGCCCGAAGCCTGTTCCCTCTTTTTACCTGCGGCGGCAGACTTTCTCGGTGCTCTTTTCTTCGGCTCCTTTTTCGGCTTATCGGCAGCCTCTGTCTTGGCAGAAGCCTTACTGCCCTTTTCGGGAGCAGGCGCTTGGATGGTGATGTGGCGGTTGCTGTTATCAGAAAGTACACTCATCACGACTTCCGATACCATCTGCTTCAATTCTTCCAAGAATTGTCCGGCATTGTAAGTTCGTTTTTCTATCTCACGCAGTTTCTTCTCCCAAATACCGGTCAGTTCCGCCGACTTCAACAGCTCCTCATGGATAATCTGTATCAGCTCCACACCGGTAGGAGTGGCTATCAGGTTCTTCTTTTCCTTGCGGATATAGTTTCGTTTGAACAGCGTCTCGATGATGGCTGCACGGGTAGACGGACGACCGATACCATTTTCCTTCAGCGCATCACGCAGTTCGTCGTTATCCACCAGCTTGCCCGCCGTTTCCATAGCACGCAGCAGGGTGGCTTCCGTATAAGGCCGGGGCGGCTGCGTCCACTTCTCATATAAATCGGGAACGTGCGGCCCGCTTTCTCCTTTCACAAAAGCCGGAAGCACATTCTCCTCTTCTCCCTTTTCCTCTTTCTCCTCCTGCGATTGTGCCGAGGGGGTGCCGAAGATAACACGCCAACCCGGTTCCAGAATCTGCTTGCCGGTGGCCTTGAACTCTATGCTCTCTACCTCTCCCAATACGGTGGTAGTGGCAAACTTACAATCGGGATAGAATACAGCAATGAAACGGCATGCTATCAAATCGAATACGCGACGCTCCATATCCGTCAGATTCTGCGGATGCTGGCCGGTAGGAATAATGGCGTGGTGGTCTGTTACCTTCGAGTTATCGAAAACCTTTTTGGACTTCAACAATGCAGTTCCTGTCAAAGGGGCTGTAAATGTCTCGTAATCACGCAGACCTTTCAAGATGCCAGGGCATTTGGGATAGATGTCATCACTCAAATAGGTAGTGTCTACACGTGGATAGGTAGCCACTTTCTTCTCATACAAAGACTGGATGATTTTCAGCGTCTCATCAGCGGAATAGGCAAACTTCCTGTTACATTCCACTTGCAAAGAAGTCAAGTCAAACAAGCGGAGTGGCGCCTCCCTCCCCTCTTTCTTGGTGACATCCGTCACGGTAAAAGGAGAATTCTTAATCTGGTTCAATAAAACAAGCCCACGTTCGCGGTCGGTAATGGGGTCGATGCCCCGGTTCTCTTCTTCTTTTTTAGGTTTCTTCCCGGCAGCTATAGCCTCTTTCTGCTTCTCGGCTTCCAGTACCAGTTCCTCCTCACTTTTCCGGAGGATGGCGGAGAAAGTGGTATCTCGATAGACGGTCTTCAGCTCCCAGTATTGCTTGGGAACAAAATTCTGTATTTCCAGCTGACGGTTTACAATCAATGCCAGCGTCGGTGTCTGCACACGACCGATAGAAAGCACCTGCCGGTTCTGCCCGTATTTTATGGTATAAAGACGGGTGGCATTCATCCCCAGCAACCAGTCGCCGATGGCACGCGACAAGCCTGCTTCGTACAAAGGCTGGAAATCCGACGCATCGCGCAGCTTGGCAAAGCCCTCGCGGATAGCCTCCTCCGTCAACGAAGAAATCCAGAGGCGTTTCACCGGGCAACGCGCCCCGGCCTTCTGCATCACCCAGCGCTGTATCAATTCTCCCTCCTGACCGGCATCACCGCAGTTTATAATCATATCGGCATGTTGCATGAGGTTCTCTATCGTATGGAACTGGCGCTCGTATGTGGGATTACTAATCAGCTTAATGCCGAAACGGGGAGGTATCATGGGCAGGCTTCCCAAGCTCCATGACTTCCAATTAGGGGTATATTCATGCGGCTCTTTCAGCGTACAAAGATGACCGAATGTCCAGGTCACCTGGTATCCATTTCCTTCGATGTATCCATCTTTCTTTTCTCTCGCTCCCAATACATCGGCTATGTCACGCGCCACAGAGGGCTTTTCGGCAATACAAACTATCATTCGCTATTTTATTTAGTGGGACAAAGGTAATAAAAAGGGGGCAAGAACGAAACGATAAGCAAGGAACGATAACATAGACCTGGTAATTTTTTCTCCCCAAAAGCTGACATATGAACATAAAAAAAGGAGTACCGCTGTACTCCAACCTTTGTTAACCTTAAATCTAATACTATGAAAAACACATTGCAAAGATACGGACTTCTGATAAATCTGCAAATTATCCAACTAAAAAAGTATGTTCTATAACACAGATTAAGAAAAAAAGACGGATATGCAAACGCACACCGTCCTTTTTTAACATTTAACGTGTCGGATTATTCTTCATCCAACAAAATCTCCAATATCTGGCAAGCAGCCTTGGCAACCGGAGTACCGGGGCCGAAGATAGCAGCTACGCCTGCCTTGTAAAGGAAGTCATAGTCTTGTGCGGGGATTACACCACCGGCAATCACTACGATGTCCTCACGTCCCAACTTCTTGAGTTCTTCGATAATCTGCGGAACCAATGTCTTGTGTCCGGCAGCCAATGAAGAAACTCCCACTACATGAACGTCGTTCTCAACCGCTTCGCGGGCAGCCTCGGCCGGTGTCTGGAACAAGGGTCCCATATCCACATCAAAACCACAGTCGGCATATCCGGTTGCAACAACCTTGGCACCGCGGTCGTGGCCGTCCTGCCCCATCTTTGCTACCATGATACGAGGCTGACGTCCCTCTTTCTTCGCAAACTTCTCCGCCAATTCACAAGCACGGTGGAAGTCGCTGTCATTCTTACTTTCTGATGAATACACGCCTGATATAGTTCTAATTACTGCTTTATAACGTCCTACAATCTTTTCGCAAGCATAAGAGATTTCTCCCAAAGTAGCACGGACACGAGCTGCCTCGACTGCCAGTTCCAGCAAGTTGCCCTTACCAGTCTTTACGCATTCAGTGATAGCTCCCAACGCCTTGTCTACTTCTGCCTGGTTACGTCCTTCCTTCAGACGCTTCAGGTTTTCAATCTGTTCCTGACGAACTGCCGTATTGTCAATTTCAAGAATATCAATCGGAGCTTCTTTCTCCAGACGATACTTGTTCACACCGACAATGGTCTGTGAACCGCTGTCGATACGAGCTTGTGTACGCGCAGCAGCCTCTTCGATACGCATTTTGGGAATGCCGGTTTCGATGGCTTTTGCCATACCGCCCAGTTTCTCTACTTCCTGAATCAACTCCCAAGCCTTGTGAGCCAACTCATTAGTCAGGCTTTCCACATAATAAGAGCCACCCCATGGGTCTACATTCTTGCAAATGTAAGTTTCTTCCTGAATATAAATCTGCGTATTACGTGCAATACGTGCAGAGAAATCCGTCGGCAAAGCAATCGCCTCATCAAGAGCGTTGGTATGCAGTGACTGAGTATGTCCCAATGCAGCAGCCATCGCCTCGATACAAGTACGGCCCACATTGTTGAACGGGTCTTGCTCTGTCAGTGACCAGCCGGAAGTCTGGGAGTGCGTACGCAAAGCCAGCGACTTCGGATTCTTCGGGTTGAACTGCTTCACAATCTTTGTCCACAACATACGTGCGGCACGCATTTTGGCAATTTCCATAAAGTGGTTCGTTCCGATGGCCCAGAAGAAAGAGAGACGCGGTGCGAAAGCATCGATGTCAATACCCGCAGCCGTTCCGGCACGCAGATATTCCAAACCGTCTGCCAGGGTGTAAGCCAACTCGATGTCTGCCGTAGCACCCGCTTCCTGCATGTGGTAGCCGGAGATGGAGATAGAGTTGAACTTAGGCATTTTCTGGGAAGTATATTCAAAGATGTCAGAGATAATCTTCATAGAGAATGCAGGCGGGTAGATATAGGTATTACGCACCATGAATTCCTTCAAGATATCGTTCTGGATAGTACCAGCCATTTCTTCCAACTTGGCACCCTGCTCCAGACCTGCGTTGATGTAGAATGCCATAACAGGAAGTACGGCACCGTTCATAGTCATAGAGACGGACATCTTGTTCAAAGGAATTCCATCGAACAACACCTTCATATTCTCCAAGGAACAGATAGATACACCTGCCTTACCAACGTCACCCACTACACGTTCGTGGTCGGGGTCGTAGCCACGGTGAGTGGCCAAGTCGAAAGCTACGGACAAACCTTTCTGTCCGGAAGCCAAATTACGACGGTAAAAGGCATTTGATTCTTCCGCTGTGGAAAAGCCTGCATACTGGCGGATGGTCCAAGGACGCAACGTATACATCACCGAGTACGGACCACGCAGATAAGGAGGAAGCCCGGCAGCATAGCCCAAGTGTTCCATTCCCTCAAGGTCTTCTTTTGTATAAACAGGCTTCACCTCAATGTGTTCCGGCGTTTTCCAATCAGCATGGATGCCGTTAGCCTTTTGCCACTCTGCACCGTTGACGGGCTGAAAAGCGGCATATATATCTAAGTTTTTAAAATCTTTTCGCATCATGTTATTTACGATTTGACGATTTACGATTTACGATTGAAGTTGCTTACTTCAAAAGTTTGGCGTTGAATTCTTTTAATGTCTCTAATACGTTGACACGGACATGGATAAAGTTCTCGATACCGGCAGCCTTCAAGTCGTCCATGCAAGCAGGAGCACCGGCTACGATAAACATGGCACGGCCATTCAGAGCCTTGAAGGCGGGAACAGCATATTCTGCATATTCATCATCACTTGAACACAATACCACGATGTCGGCCTTGGCAGCCATTGCAGCTTCTATACCTTCTTCTACGGTGGAGAAACCGAGGTTGTCTACAACTTCATATCCGGCACAAGCCAAGAAATTGCAAGAGTACTGTGCACGTGCTTGGCGCATGGCCAAATTACCGATAGTCAGCATAAACGCTTTCGGACGTTTGCCGGAAGCCTCTGTTTCGAGACGCAACGCTTCAAATTCACTGGCAGCACGGTCAAAGTTCAGTGTCGGAACATCTTTCTCGCACGTATGTCCGCCGCCGCAACAGCAAGTAGCCTCAACCGGTTTCTTATCCCCGGCCTTTTCATTGAAGTTGGGGAACTGGTTGGTACCCAGCAACACTTCCTTACGCTTGGCGACTGCAGCATGACGTGCCTTGTTGCTCTCGTTTACGGCAGCCTGCACTTTTCCGGCTTTCACGGAAGCATAGAAACCACCGTCTTCTTCTACAGTGAGGAAGAGGTCCCAAGCCTGCTTGGCAATAGAGACGGTCAAGTTCTCGATATAGTAAGAACCTGCAGCCGGGTCTATAACCTTATCGAAGTGCGATTCTTCTTTCAACAGCAATTGTTGGTTACGCGCCATACGCTCAGAGAATTCGTTAGGAGCATCATAAGTCTTGTCGAACGGAGTAACCGTCATTGAGTCAACACCAGCAAGGGCGGCACTCATCGCCTCAGTCTGCGTACGCAACAAGTTTACGTGTGCATCAAACAAAGTCAAGTTGAATGAAGAAGTTTCCGCATGAATCTTCATCTTGGCTGCACAGCGACACTCGTTATCCTTACCCTTGTTGTCGCAGTCGCGCAGACACTCAGGACTGTAAGAAGCCACAATATTAGCCCACAGCATACGTGCAGCGCGGAATTTGGCTATTTCAAGGAAGTAGTTGGAACTGATACCGAAATTGAACTTAATCTTCTTGGCTACCATTGCAGCCGGCAGACCGGCATCAACCAGCTGATTCATATATTCATTACCCCAAGCCAAAGCATAACCCAACTCCTGGAAAATATAAGAACCTGCATTGTTTAATGTCAACGCGTTCACATTCAATACACGGTATTTCGGAAGGGAAGCGGTAGCCTCGAGCAGCGCCTTGGCTGTTGCCACCATATCACCTTTTTCTTTACCTTTGGCCAGTATTTTGTTGAAGTAGTCATAGTTGATGGAGCCCTGCAATTTCGTCAAGTCATAATCCTTCTTCTGGAAATAAGCGACAAGAAGTTCTGCAAGTTCCACCACATGCCCCTGGCAGGTAGAGAAATTCAACTCGACACATTCCGCGCAGATATCTTTCAACAAAGTTTCAATATACTCTGCGTTCAATTCCTTGGCCTTTACATGGAAAGAGAGTGAATCTACACCTTTATTCAAGATATCCAACGCCTTGGCATTGGCCTCTTTGGGGCATTCCACTTTGATTTCCTGACGAACAAGCCATTCATTGTTGTCTTTCTTGGTACCTCTGAGATAAGGAAACTCGCCGGGAAGGGCATCTGTCGTCTTCAAACCTTCCAGGTCCTCCATACGGTAGAAAGGTTTCACCTTAAATCCTTCGTTTGTCTTCCAAACGAGCTTCTTCTCGAAATCCGCCCCTTTCAGGTCTGCGGTAACTTTCTCCATCCACTGCTCAGTGGAAACGGGAGAAAAGTCGGAGAAGAGTTTTTCTTTACTGTCTGCCATAGTTTATTTAAAATTTAAATAGATGAATACTATTCATTTTTGTCATCAAGAGACTTGCAAATATAAACAAATACTTAGAACAAAATCTTTTTTTAGAGAAAATTGCACTTACAGATGACTCCGTGTCCATACGGATTCAGCGTATTCACCGGAAGCATACTCTACTTTTGCAAAGTTGATATAGCAAAAAGTACCACAAAGCCTTTGCTACCTCCTTTTTATTAAGTAATTTTGCGCGAAATTTAAAAAACGACATATTAATAAGGTACTATGAATTGGTTAGAAAGCTTGCTATGGGACCCTTCATCTGTCGCTCACATCGTTTGTTTGTATGCATTCGTAATATCTGTGGGCGTATTGCTGGGTAAGATTAAGATTTTCGGGGTATCGTTGGGGGTTACATTCGTCCTCTTTGCCGGTATCCTGATGGGCCATTTTGGCTTCACGGGCGAAACACACATTTTGCATTTCATCCGCGAATTCGGTTTGATTTTATTTGTATTCTGTATCGGTCTGCAAGTCGGGCCCTCCTTCTTCTCTTCCTTTAAGAAAGGGGGTATGCGGCTGAACATGCTTGCTGTCGGCATCGTATTGCTGAATATCGCAGTAGCATTGAGCATCTACTTCATTGACGGAGGGATAGACTTGCCAATGATAGTAGGTATTCTCTATGGTGCCGTAACCAATACTCCGGGTCTGGGTGCCGCACAAGAAGCCCTGAACCAGATAAACTATACGGGAGACCCCATTGCACTGGGATATGCCTGCGCCTATCCGCTTGGTGTGGTAGGTATCATAGGTTCCATCATAGCCATCCGCTATATCTGCCGGGTGAACCTCAAGAAAGAGGAACAGGAACTCAATACGCAGGAAGCCGATGTTAAGCATCAGCCGCACATGCTTCACCTCGAAGTACGCAATGAATCAATTTCCGGAAAGACCCTGCTCCAGATAAAGGATTTCCTGGGACGTCCGTTTGTATGTTCGCGCATACGCCACGAGGGGCACGTCAGTATCCCCAATCATGAAACAATATTCCACGTAGGAGACCAGCTCTTCATCGTATGTTCCGAAGAAGATGCCGAAGCGGTGGCTGCCTTTATCGGAAAAGAAATACACGTAGACTGGGAAAAGCAGGACACTCCGATGGTTTCCCGCCGTATCCTCGTCACCAAGTCCGAAATCAATGGCAAGAAGTTGGGAAGCCTCCACTTCCGCAGCATGTACGGTGTAAATGTAACCCGTATCAACCGTTCGGGTATGGACTTGTTTGCCGATCCCAATCTGGTACTTCAGGTAGGTGACCGTGTAATGGTGGTCGGCCAGCAGGATGCCGTAGAACGTGTAGCCGGCGTATTGGGTAATCAGTTGAAACGTTTGGACACTCCGAATATCGTAACTATTTTTGTGGGAATCTTTTTGGGAATCCTGCTGGGTAGTCTGCCTATCGCATTCCCGGGTATGCCGACACCGGTTAAGTTAGGTTTGGCTGGTGGTCCGCTGGTAGTGGCCATCCTCATCGGACGTTTCGGTCACAAAATGCATCTTGTGACATACACCACCATGAGTGCCAACTTGATGTTGCGTGAAATCGGTATCGTGCTCTTCCTTGCCAGCGTCGGCATAGAAGCCGGTGAGCATTTTGTGCAGACCGTGGTAGAAGGCAGCGGATTGCTGTACGTGGGATATGGTTTCCTGATAACCGTTATTCCTTTGTTGATAATCGGTATGATTGCCCGCTTCTACTGCAAGGTGAACTACTTCACGTTAATGGGTCTGATTGCCGGTAGTAACACAGACCCTCCTGCATTGGCATATGCCAACCAGACATCGGGCAATGACGCTCCGGCAGTAGGCTATTCTACAGTATATCCGTTGACTATGTTCCTGCGTATTTTGGCGGGGCAGATGATATTGCTGACAATGATGTAATAGGAAATGCAATAACCTCCTTAAAATAAAACCTCCGGTCTTTTCATATTATAGTTTTGAAAAGACTGGAGGCTTTATTTTGAAGATTATCCATCAACGGCAACGATCAAAGAAAGATTCTATCGCCTCCTTATCCACAAAGTAGCCTTTCACCCCGCATACCATGCGGTTGTTCATAAGCAACCCTTCATACCCATTCCGGTCCACATCCAGCACCTCCTTCTGATAGGTTTCTGAAACGGTATGCGCCTTTTCGTCAGCAGGCAATTGCTGGTAAGTACCAATGTACCAATTGCCGTCAAACAGATTGTTTGTAGAGCTTGTCATAGAGAATCTGCTTGCCTCGGCAGCATAGAAAGTATTCTGTTTGAAAAACGTGTCATCAGCAAAACCATCCCAAGAATCGGAAGTAATCATCGTACGGTCCACGTTAGCAGCCGGCTTTGCATTGGCATGAATAATATTGTGTTCTACCAGCACATGTTTCGCAGGACCGGCAACATGTATGCTCGGCGAAAACATCCCTGCACGGGTTTCTTTGGGACGAATACCATCGCCGATACTGATATTATAGCGTACCACGTAGAAGTCCTGCCCATTGTTCCAGGAGTTACCGGTGTCCTTAGGGTCGAAATATTTCATGACGTAGACCATGGACAAAGAAGCGGCTGCGCCACCGTACCAATTGCCTTCCCCGCCCTTGCCGTTCCACGACATGCCGCGTACAAACAAAGTGCTGTAAAGCCGTGGGTCACGGTTGGCAAAATGGGCGGCATTGGGGCGCGTCACATCCAATACTCCATTGTTCATTTCCCCGTAGTTACGGTCGGTCACCGGAGTACCGTCCGTCAGGTAATAGTCATCCGCCAGGTTTAGTGTACCGTTCATTGATTCGATAGGAGTATTCCAGTGTGCATTGAAAGACATCCGGTCCACACTTGCCGAAGTCTCGGAACTTCCGTATACCTTTATACCCGGCAGAAAGAACACCCACAGCAGTAAGAGGAATCCCAATCGTGACATACCGAGCACTCAGTTCACCTAAGATTGAGTTTCTGTTTCACAAATTCCTCGATGAAATCCGTCGTTCTCTCAACTCCCAATACAGAGGAATCGATACACAAATGATATGTCTCGGCAGCCCCCCATTTTTTATAGCTGTAGTAGTTATAGTATTCGGCGCGTTTCTTATCCGCTTTGTTCATCATCTCCTCCGCTTCACGCTCAGAAATGGAATGCATTCGGCAAAGGCGTTTGATGCGCTCTTCATTGGAGCAGGAAATGAAAACATTGACACAGCGTGGATTATCCCGAAGAATATAATCAGCACAACGTCCCACGAACACGCAGGACTTCTCCTCCGCCAATCGGCGTATCACGTCACTTTGCACTTTGAACAGAGCATCATTACTCAGGCAATTCGTAGCAGGGATAGCCCCGTCACTGACAAAAGGGAAACGCATGCCGAAGAGCCCTCCAATAATGCCTTGTGAAGCTTTCTCATCAGCTTTTTCAAAAAACTCACAACATAGTCCACTCTCTTCGGAAGCCAGCCTAATCAGCTCCTTATCATAAAAATCAATTCCCAGACGGGTAGCCAGCTTCTCGCCTATCTCCCGTCCACCACTACCCAACTGACGGCCTATATTGACTATAAAATTATTGTCCATATGCTTGTTAATCTATTAGTTTGCAGATAGCAAATATAAATATTCTTACGGAATATCTACAGAAAGCATATGAAAAATTTTATTTTAATGTGCTGCAGCAGTCTTAAACTTACGGAATTGATAAACCAGCATCACCAGTGCTATCAAGCTTGCAAGCAAATCGGATACCGGCATACTATACCACACCCCGGCCACGCCAAAGAAGTGCGGCAGAATAAGCAGACAAGGAAGCAGAATCAGCATCTGCCGCGTAAGTGAAAGGAATATCGCCTTGCCCGCCATCCCTATACTTTGGAAGAAATTGGAGGTTACCATCTGGAAACCGATAATGGGGAAGAACATCACCGTAATACGCAATCCCGTAGCCGAAAGTTCCGTCAATTCTGCGTCTGATGTAAAGATACCCACCACCAGATTAGGTGCCAGCATCCCTACCAAGAAGCCAAAGGTTGTCACACAGGTGGCATAGATTATTGTCAGTTTCAGTACCTTGTTCACCCGGTCGTACAACTTTGCTCCGAAGTTATATCCGGCAATGGGCTGCATTCCCTGGTTTAATCCCATCACAATCATAACTACGATAAACACCAAGCGGTTCACAATACCAAAGGCACCGATAGCCAAGTCGCCTCCGTACTTCTTCAATCCCTGATTGATAAGGATTACAATAAGGCAAGCCGCCAGGTTCATCAGAAAAGGAGACATACCGATAGCCAGTGAATCAAATACAATCTTACGCTTCAGACGGAAGATACCCCGGCGGAAGTGCAGCAATTCATTGGCGTTATTGAACTGCTTGAGTTGCCACAGCAAGGCAATGACCTGCGCAGACACCGTAGCAATGGCAGCCCCGCGAATCCCCCAGTCGAACATAAATATAAAAATAGGAGCCAATATCGTATTGATAGCCACCGTAGCAATAGTGGCATACATCGCCTGCTTGGGATGTCCCGAAGCACGCAGCACCGCATTCAGACCCAGATAGAGATGGGTAACAACGTTGCCCAACAAGATTATCTCCATAAACTGCCGCGCATATTCCACCGTCTCATCACTGCCACCAAAGAAATAAAGGATAGGATTAAGAAAAGGAAAGACTATAACGGTAAACGCCAAACCCAACAAAATATTCAGTACAAACACATTGCCCAGCACCCGTTGCGCCGTATCATAATCCTTCTGTCCCAGCTTTACCGAAATCAGTGTAGCAGCACCTACGCCTACCAATGCACCGAAAGCAGCCCCGAGGTTCATCAACGGGAAAGTCAGTGCCAATGCCGACAGAGCCATGGTCCCCACACCGTGACCGATGAAAATACTATCTACCATATTATATAAAGAAGATGCCGTCATGGCAATGATTGCCGGCACGGCATACTGCATCAAGAGTTTTCCGATGCTCTCCGTACCCAACGCTGTGGGTGTCTTTTGTGCTGTCATACTATATACCTATTTCTTTTTACCGGGTGCAAAGGTACGTATTTTCCGTCAAAAGGTTCGCTATCTGAAAAATGTTTCGTACTTTTGTACCCAAATTGAGTGAAATATAGCGAAATGAACGTATTAGAACTAAGTGAACAAGAAATCATTCGTCGCAACAGTATGAATGAACTTCGCGCGATGGGCATTGAGCCTTATCCCGCAGCAGAGTATGTAACAAATGCTTTCTCTACCGATATTAAAGCTGAATTCAACGACGATGCAGAGCCTCGCCAAGTGTCCGTTGCCGGACGTATCATGAGCCGCCGTATCATGGGTAAAGCATCTTTCATCGAATTGCAGGACTCCAAAGGACGCATCCAGGTATATATCACCCGCGATGACATCTGTCCGGACGAGGACAAGGAGATGTACAATACCGTGTTCAAACGTTTGCTCGATTTAGGCGACTTTATCGGCATTGAAGGATTCGTATTCCGTACCCAAATGGGCGAAATCAGCATCCATGCCAAGAAGCTGACCGTACTTGCAAAGAGTATCAAGCCCCTGCCTATCGTGAAATATAAGGACGGCGTGGCTTACGACTCTTTCGAAGACCCCGAACTCCGCTACCGCCAGCGTTATGTAGACCTTATCGTGAACGACGGCGTGAAAGAAAAATTCCTGAAGCGCGCCACCGTCATCAAGACCATGCGTGCTGTGCTGGATGAAGCCGGCTACACGGAAGTGGAGACGCCGATTCTTCAATCCATCCCCGGTGGAGCAAGCGCCCGTCCGTTCATCACCCACCATAACTCTCTGGATATAGACCTCTACCTGCGTATCGCCACCGAGCTTTACTTGAAGCGACTGATTGTGGGCGGATTCGAAGGTGTATATGAAATAGGCAAGAACTTCCGTAACGAGGGTATGGACAAGAACCATAACCCGGAATTCACTTGTATGGAGCTGTACGTGCAGTACAAGGACTACAACTGGATGATGAGCTTTACGGAGAAATTGCTGGAACGCATCTGTATCGCCGTAAACGGCTGTACAGAAACCGAGATAGACGGCAAGACCATCAGCTTCAAAGCTCCCTACCGCCGTCTGCCCATCCTGGAAGCCATCAAGGAAAAGACCGGATACGACCTCGAAGGAAAGAGCGAGGACGAAATCCGCCAGGTGTGCAAGGAACTGAATATGGAGATTGACGACACCATGGGCAAGGGTAAGCTGATTGATGAAATCTTCGGCGAATTCTGCGAAGGTACTTTCATACAGCCCACTTTCATCACCGATTATCCCGTAGAGATGAGCCCGCTGACCAAGATGCACCGCAGCAAGCCGGGACTGACCGAACGCTTCGAGCTGATGGTGAACGGCAAGGAACTTGCCAACGCTTACAGCGAGCTGAACGACCCGATAGACCAGGAAGAACGCTTCAAAGACCAACTCCGCTTGAGCGAAAAGGGAGACGACGAAGCGATGTTCATCGACCAGGACTTCCTGAAAGCATTGCAATACGGTATGCCTCCCACATCGGGCATCGGTATCGGCATCGACCGTCTGACCATGTTAATGACGGGCGAATCCTTTATCCAAGAAGTGCTTTTCTTCCCGCAGATGCGTCCGGAAAAGGTTATCCCCAAAGATGCTCCTGCACGATACACAGAGCTGGGCATCCCCGAAGACTGGGTGGCTGTAATCCAGAAAGCCGGCTACAACCTGGTGAGTGACATGAAAGATGTGAATCCGCAAAAACTCCACATGGACATCTGCGGTATCAACAAGAAATATAAATTGGAACTGGCAAACCCGACCGTAAACGAAGTTGCTGACTGGGTCGGAAGAATTAAGAATTAAAAATTAAAGAATTAAATAGGCAAGATTAAAGATAAGAGGAGGAGGAAGGTACTCCTTTCCCCTCTTTTAATTTTTAATTTTTAATTATTAATTTCGATATGAAACTACCCGGTAAGATAGCCATCATGGGCGGAGGAAGTTGGGCAACTGCCATTGCCAAAATGGTACTGGCCCAAGCGGAGTCGATAAACTGGTATATGCGGCGAGACGACCGTATTGCCGACTTCAAACGGCTTGGCCATAACCCTGCCTACCTGACGGGCGTCAAGTTTGATACCAAGCGTATCAACTTCAACTCCAACATCAATGATGTCGTGAAAGAATCTGATACGCTCATCTTCGTTACACCTTCCCCTTATCTGAAGGTTCACTTGAAGAAACTGAAGACTAAGATTAAGGATAAATTCATCATAACTGCCATCAAAGGTATTGTACCCGATGACAACTTGATTGTCTCGGAATATTTCACTAAGGAATATGGCGTCCCGGCTGAGAATATTGCTGTATTGGCAGGTCCCTGCCATGCGGAAGAAGTGGCTCTGGAACGCCTTTCTTATTTGACCATTGCTTGTCCCGACACCGACAAGGCTTGCACCATTGCCCGCAAACTGGCCAGTTCATTCATCAAGACCTCTGTCAGTAATGACGTTGCCGGCATTGAATACAGTTCGGTGCTGAAGAATGTATATGCCATTGCAGCCGGTATCTGCAGCGGTCTGAAATATGGCGACAACTTTCAGGCTGTGCTCATGTCCAATGCCATACAGGAAATGAACAGATTCCTGCAAACGGTACATCCGCTGAACAGAAACGTAAGTGATTCCGTTTATTTAGGTGACCTGCTGGTGACGGGATATTCCAATTTCAGCCGCAACCGCACATTCGGTACGATGATTGGCAAGGGATACTCCGTGAAAAGCGCGCAGATTGAGATGGAAATGATTGCTGAAGGATATTACGGTACAAAATGTATCAAGGAAATCAACAAGCATTATCATGTCAACATGCCTATTGTAGATGCAGTATACAACATTCTGTATGAGCGTATCTCGCCGACGATTGAAATCAAGCTGCTTACCGATTCATTCCGGTAAGCGCGAAAAAAGATAAAACGAAATACTGAATTTAAAACCTAGAATATTATGATTAGTTTGAACATTGAAAAGACTCTTGGATTCATCTCCAAAGAAAACGTTTTCGCCTATGAAGCCCAAGTAAAGGCTGCACAGGAAGCATTAGAGAATGGTACCGGTAAGGGCAACGACTTCTTAGGCTGGCTGCACCTCCCCTCTTCCATCACTAAAGAGCACCTGGCCGACCTAAAGGCTACCGCACAGACGTTGCGTGACAACTGCGAGGTAGTAGTAGTTGCCGGTATTGGCGGAAGTTACCTCGGTGCACGTGCGGTGATAGAGGCTTTGTCAAACAGCTTCACTTGGTTGCAAGACAAGAAAACGGCTCCGGTCATTCTGTATGCAGGACACAATATCGGTGAAGATTATCTATATGAACTCACCGAATACTTGAAAGACAAGAAATTCGGTGTTATCAACATCTCCAAATCCGGTACTACCACTGAAACGGCCTTGGCGTTCCGTCTGTTGAAAAAGCAATGCGAAGACCAACGCGGCAAGGATATGGCAAAGAAGGTTATCGTTGCCATCACCGATGCCAAAAAGGGCGCTGCCCGCGTAACGGCCGACAACGAAGGCTACAAATCCTTCATCATCCCCGATAACGTGGGCGGACGTTTCTCCGTACTGACTCCGGTAGGCTTGCTGCCCATCGCAATAGCAGGTTTCGACATTGAGAAATTGGTTGCAGGTGCAGTTGCCATGGAAAAGGCTTGTGGAAAAGATGTTCCGTTTGCAGAAAATCCTGCTGCCATCTATGCAGCTACGCGTAACGAGCTCTACAAGAACGGTAAGAAAATTGAAATCCTCGTAAACTACAATCCCAAACTGCACTACGTAAGCGAATGGTGGAAGCAGCTTTATGGTGAATCCGAAGGTAAGGAAAACAAGGGTATCTTCCCTGCTGCCGTAGATTTCTCCACCGACCTGCACTCCATGGGACAATGGATTCAGGAAGGCGAACGTACCATCTACGAAACTGTCATCTCCGTGGAGAAGACACAGCACTCCCTGCAAGTACCTTCGGACGAAGCCAACCTCGACGGACTGAACTTCCTGGCAGGCAAGCACGTGGACGAAGTGAACAAGATGGCTGAATTGGGCACACAGCTTGCCCACGTTGACGGCGGCGTACCCAACATGCGCATCGTTATCCCTGCACTGAATGAAGAAAGCATCGGAGGTCTGCTCTACTTCTTCGAAATAGCTTGCGGTATCAGCGGTTATATTTTGGGAGTCAATCCGTTCAACCAACCGGGTGTGGAAGCATATAAGAAGAATATGTTTGCATTGCTGAACAAGCCCGGCTACGAAGAAGAGTCCAAAGCTATCCAGGCAAGACTTTGATAAATTAAGAATTGAGAGTTGAGAATTGAGAAATGGCTGCACAACAAGTGCGAAGAGAACCGTTCCCCGATTCTCAACTCTCTATTTATCTACCCCGCATTTTTAAATTCTCAATCCCCAATCTACCAAGTGTTCGAAAACTCTATCGCCCGTTATCTGGAAAAGCACGGGCACCCCTACATCCAACTGAAAGCCGTTCTTTTTGACATGGACGGTGTGTTATTCAACTCCATGCCCTACCATGCCGATGCCTGGCATAAAGTAATGGAACGTCATGGCCTGCACTTGAGCCGTGAAGAGGCATACATGCACGAGGGACGTACCGGAGCCTCCACCATCAACATCGTTTATCAACGCCAGTATGGCAAGGATGCCACTCCCGAGATGATAGAAAGCATCTATGCAGAGAAAAGCGCCGAATTCAGTACCCACCCGGAACCGGAACGTATGCCGGGTGCTTGGGAAGTGCTGCAAAAGGTAAAAGCGGCAGGACTTATTCCGGTACTTGTCACCGGTTCGGGCCAACACTCCCTGCTGAACCGCCTTGCCCACAACTTCCCTGGTATGTTTCAGCGCGACCACATGGTGACCGCCTTTGATGTGAAATACGGAAAGCCTCATCCTGAGCCTTATCTAATGGGACTGGAAAAAGCCGGAGTACAAGCCAACGAAGCTATAGTTGTAGAAAATGCACCTATCGGAGTACAAGCCGGAACAGCAGCCGGCATATTCACTGTGGCAGTCAATACCGGTCCGCTGGACAGGCAGGTATTACTGGATGCCGGAGCAGATTTATTGTTTCCGTCCATGCAGGCGCTTTGTGACGACTGGGAAAGGTTGCAAACCGCATTAGATGCCAGTAATAGCCTTCGCCACAAAGATTGACGGCGACCCAAACAATATAACAGTTGATTGGAGCTTATATAACCAAGTAATACCATTACTTGATATACAGAAGGCATCTATTGTCTTTCTTCTTAAAACGCTCCAATCTACTCATTTTCTCCTTCTCGGTTTCTTTAATAGGGAACGTTATCCTACGAGTATCTTTATCATAATCGTACAATTCTCTGGCAGGAACTACATAAACAGATTCCGGACCGTCACCACACCATCCAAAGCCAAAAACATAAAACAAGTTTTTTATCGGACGGTTCAACAGATTAGAGTTCATATACCTTTCGTACTTTTCAATGTCTTTTATATCGAGATAAAAACCTATCTTACTTCGCCATTTACATTCTACAGCTATAATATCTCCAACTTCATGAATGGTACTCGTAGTGGTAACACACTCCATCAACAAATCCGGAGATGATGAAGACAGAGGTCTATAACCCTCAATGTATTTATCACCTCTCCAATCTAAAAGCCGCCAAAATATTTTCTTGTCACAGAGGTCCGGATAACCTTCTTTACTAATATTAGAGTTCTTCACAACCCATTCCTCAAATCTATCTCCCAAATATTTACTTTTCTTCCTTTCTTTAAAATATTGAAAGGTATCCATAAACCGATATTGGAAAACACCTACAAAATCATCGATAAACTGATTTAATATTTTCATAGCCATAATAGTCTATTGTGTCTTTAAATAATATTCATTGCAAACAAAAATTCATAGGTGAAGAGCCGCAACACCCATTTTCAAAAATAGATTTTTTTTCATTTCCAAAAATAGAGTTTTTTTCCCAATTCTTTCCAGATTTCCTTCCCATCTTTGCAATACAGAAAACAAATAAAGTATTAATTATTAAAAATAGAAAAGTATGAAAAAATTAGTTATGATGTTGGTTTGTATGTTTGCAGTGCACACAATGGTAATGGCAGATAATGATAAGCCGATAGAGGTGAGCCAGTTGCCGGCGAAGGCGCAGACATTTATCAAGACTTATTTTAAAGACCATAAGGTGGCAATGGCTAAATTGGAGTCGGGAATGTTTTATAAAAGCTATGATGTGGTGTTCACGAATGGGGAGAAGGTAGAATTTGATAAATCGGGAGAATGGAAGGAGGTACGATGCAGACAAAGTGAAGTTCCTGCACAGATTGTACCGGAAGCGATACGTAACTATGTAAAGACCAATTATCCGGATGCAAGAATTCTTCAGATTGAGTACGATGACAATGAGTATGAGATAAAGTTGTCTAATCGTCGGGAAATTACATTTGACTCTAAAATGAGGGTGATTGACATTGACGATTGATGACAAGAAAGATTTAGAATATGTAGATTATAAAGTAAAGTATCAAGAAGCTGAAAACAGTTGCTTGGAGAGGGTTTCTCCAGGCAACTGTTTTTTTTATACACTTCCGTACGGTAGCAGGGCATATGGTGCTGCGCTCATTGTACAACAGTGGTTGTACTACTATTCCAATTGCCCGGAGTCAACGAAGCCCCGGCTGCACTTTTGCAGTTTTTTAATCAGTGTGTCCGGAGAAGGACACTCAACCTTCTCCGGAGCTGAAAATACTTATTTATAAGGAAACGGCGCTTCTCGGCGCTTCCTGCCGGAAGGCGACTCAGGCTATGACGCTTTTAGGATTTTGGCAGACCTCACCATGGTATAGGTAGTCCCCTTAGTACAATGGCGCATATCATTCAGCTTACTGAAAAATAAAGTTTTTTTCAGAGAGGTTTGTTCGGCAGAGAAATTCCAACCGCAGAACGGAAGAACAACGTTTTCAGTCCGTCATAAAATCCCGGAAGAGCAACCGTTCCATGCGTCTCTTCCGGGAACTTTTTTGATACCACCCGCAAATGCCGCTTCTCCATACGAGGAACTGCACTCCCTATAAAATCATCTGTCAGGGGAAAGTGGATCAGCTTCCTATCAAGACGCGGCTGAGTGGCAAACGCAACATACAGTTGCTTTCCTGAAAAGTCAACCTTATCTACCTGCCGTTCTACCTGTTTCTGAAAATATCCTTTATCCCACCATAAACTGGGGTCTATGGCGATGTATGTATCAAATGCACTGGGATAATTCAGCAAAACATGCAGCGTGAACAACCCGGCATAAGAATGTCCAGCCAACAAGTGTTGTCCATTCACCGGCAAGTCTTGTTCCACTGCGAGGCGTAGCTCCTCCGTCAGAAAACGGCAAAATTGTCCTGCCCCACCCCCTTCCGGTTTATCGCCCGGACGGACAGTTCCGTCACGCCGGGCAGCGGAACAGGTTGGCGTAAAGTCTCTGGTTCTGTTTGTATTCAAGACAGCCACAACGATACAGGGCGGTAAGGAAGAAACTTTGGAGGTGGAAAACAAGCGAGTAAAACCTACCACCGAATGAAAAAAAGAATCACCGTCCAGCAAATAAAGAACCGGATAACTTTCCTCTTTTTCACCCGGGCGGGTTGCAGGTACATACACCCAATATTCTCTAGCCTCATTCAAGACATGCGAAAACAAAGTGTGGCGAGTCCCGATAGAAATAGCTTCTTGCGCTCTCAGCGGAAAACCGAGCCAAGTGACAACTACCAATATGAACAGAATATGCAGGCTTCTCATTTCAATTCTTTTTTCAGTCTGCAAAGTTCGCAGAAAATAAGTTGACTACCTATCCCTATTTTTAGGTATTCTCACGGTTGAAAGCTTTCCGCAGAAATCAAAGGCTGATTAAGAAAGTTTGATGGGCAACTGAATTTCCGTCATCCATTCATCCACCGTTTCTTTGTTCCAAATGCCGTCAATATGGCAAAACCGGGCACGGTCAATGACCTCGTATCCATTTGTCTCGGCATACGCAAAAAGCTCGGCGAAAGTTTCGGGCATATGCTCATAAGCACCGTAATGGTTGACACAGAGCGCAACCGGCACTTCCGGAAGTTCCTTGAATTTAATCAGTTCCGAATCTTCCTTGCGTTCAGCCACCGCTTCAAAAAACTCGATATCAATATCAACCCCATATTCCTCATTATATTCCACCGTGAAACAATATTCCGGGGCAGGACATTCACAACCCAAACGGTACATTTCAGGCCCGATAATATTCGGACAAAGATTGAACAGCTCCTGATAAGAGTCTATTTTACGGCGATGGGTAGCAAAAATTCTTGAAGGGAGGGATTTCTTAAACACTTTTTCCATAACATTCTCTTGTTTATGGAGTAAATTTTCCAATTTGGCAAGTTCGGTCTGCCGCCATATCAAGTGTTCAATCTCGTTTTTGCAACGTTCTATTTTAACCTTCAACAATTCAGCATCCGGAAATTCCTTGCCATCGGCAAACAACTCGGATATCTCTTCGAGGCTGAACCCTAATTGCTTGAGGTAAACAATACGGCTCATACACCGGAGCTGGCTGATGTCGTAATAGCGATACCCCGTCCACTCATCCACTTCAACGGGTATCATCAATCCTATCTCTTCATAATGACGAAGCGTCTTAACGGTCACCTGGCAAAGTTTGGAAAACTCTCCGATTTTAAACTTCATTTTATTCTTCATAAACTCATGCGCATTTTGTTTATGATGCAAAGATAGGTCCTGCCCTTAGGGACGAGTCAAGAGATTGCTTCAAAAAAAACACATATTTCACTATTCACAACGGCAATAGGTGTTTGCACCGCACGTACAATGGGGTAACAACTGCCCACTCAGTTCATCGCGGTAAAATTCATACAGCCGCCGGTACATGGTTTCATAGAGTGCGGCAATTTGTTGCTCCTGCTCACTTTCATTTTGAAAACGATTTTTAAAGGGGTCTTCAAAATTAAAATGCACCTGCTGCTTGGCATCCAGAGTGATAAATTTCAGTTCTTCTCCGGCTTCTTTACATAGGGTAATCACGTAGTCCCACGACCGGTGCGTATAGGTCCCGACACCAGACGGTTTCTTGCGAGACACGCTGAAACCATTCTGTTCCATCACATTGCACACGGCATCGGGAACGCAGTTCCCCTCCATAATTCCTGCCGTAGAGATATTCATTCCCCTGCCAAATGCATGCAGGAGTTCCTGCGCGATACGGCTGCGGCACGTATCTTCATTACTTATTAACAGTATATCCATTGTCCGTTACTTTTCCAGGTTTAAATACTCGCCATCTCCTTCTTTCTTCATCTTCGCTTTACGTGCCAGGTCGAACAAGGTGGGGTTAATGTGGCAATATCCACCAGGATTTTTGTCCAGATAGTCTTGATGATAATCTTCGGCGAGATAGAAGTTCTTCAAAGGCTCTATCTCTACAACCAACGGACGGGAGTAGTTGGCAGCCAGCCGGTCAACGGTTTCACGAATAACAGGCAGGTCGGCGGTATCCGTATAATAGATACCCGTGCGATACTGTGTACCTCTATCCCCCCCTTGCTTATTGAGGCTGGTAGGGTCAATCGTTTTGAAATAAAGGTCGATAAGGAAAGGTAAGTCCACCTCATCGGGATCATACTGTACTTTTACGGTTTCGGCAAAGTCCGTGGTACCGGTACACACCTGCTGATAGGTAGGATTGGCTATATTTCCATTGGCATATCCCACCTGGGTAGCCTCCACACCTTCTATTTGTTTCAGGAAATGTTCGGTACCCCAAAAACATCCTCCTGCCAGATAAATCTCTTTCATTGGTTTCATGTCTGTTCTCCTTTCTGACCGTCCTTCCGGCTTACCGGCATAGGACAGACAAGTCATTAACATTGCAAAAATAAATATTATTTGTTTCATACCTCTAACTCTATGGAAATTATAACAAGAAAGAGAACCGTATGGTTGACTTTTCTGGATGTATTGTATAAAAAGAAACTCCCTTTGCAAAATATTCATGCAAAGGGAGTTCCTTTCTTTGTGACCCCGGTGCGATTCAAACGCACGACCTTCAGAACCGGAATCTGACGCTCTATTCACTAAGCTACGGAGCCAAATGTGGATGCAAAAGTATAAAAAAATTAGCAGATTCCTAACATTCAAACGCTTTTTATATCAAACCGAGGAATATTTTTATTATTACTTTGAGAAGACTAACCGCAATTACACAAACATTTTGTTCTTTTTTCCCACAAAACAGAAGCAAGTATCAATATTATTCCTATCTTTGCCGAGCAATTTAATAGAAGTTATACTGAATAAATTTATGAGCTACCTGATAACACCTGAAGGTTACAAACCTTTATTGGACCTAAAACAGACTGAATTAGGGATTAAACAAATTAAAGAGTTCTTCCAATTGAACCTCTCTTCCGAACTGCGCCTGCGACGTGTGACAGCTCCACTGTTCGTATTGAAAGGAATGGGTATCAATGACGACCTCAATGGAGTGGAACGTGCCGTAACTTTCCCTATCAAAGATTTGGGCGACGCCAAAGCTGAAGTGGTGCACTCCCTCGCCAAATGGAAACGCCTCACGCTTGCCGAATACCATATCGAACCGGGATATGGCATCTACACAGACATGAATGCCATCCGTGCCGATGAAGAACTGGGCAATCTGCATTCCCTTTATGTAGACCAGTGGGACTGGGAACGCGTCATTACTGCCGAAGACCGCAATGTGGAATTCCTCAAGGAGATAGTAACCCGTATCTATGCAGCTATGGTGCGCACAGAATATATGGTATATGAGATGTATCCGCAAATCAAGCCTTGCCTGCCCCAGAAACTTCACTTTATCCATGCCGAAGAATTGCGCCAACTGTATCCGGACTTGGAACCCAAATGCCGCGAACATGCCATTTGCAAGAAATACGGTGCAGTGTTCATCATCGGTATCGGATGCAAGCTGAGCGACGGCAAGAAGCACGACGGACGCGCCCCGGACTACGACGACTATACCAGCAAAGGGCTGAACGACCTCCCCGGACTGAACGGTGACCTCCTGCTATGGGACCACATCCTGCAACGCAGCATCGAACTTTCCTCCATGGGTATCCGCGTAGACAAGGAAGCCCTGCTTCGCCAGCTCAAAGAGGAAGGCGAAGAGGAACGCCTGGAACTTTACTTCCACAAACGCTTGATGAATGATACACTGCCGCTTTCCATCGGTGGCGGTATAGGGCAGTCCCGCCTCTGTATGTTCTATCTGCGCAAGGCGCATATCGGTGAGATACAAGCCAGTATCTGGCCGGAAGATATGCGCAAAGAGTGCAAGGAACACAATATACACCTGATTTGATATACATTTATCCCGTCATATAATATAAAGCTCACCCCCTCAAAAGGTTGGACTTTATTTTTTATTTTGTACTTTAGCATCCGAAACTACTAACAGATCCAATTATGAATGTTCAAATAGAAGAAAGCTGGAAAGCACATCTGCAACCTGAATTTGAGAAAGATTATTTCCGTACATTGACTGATTTTGTACGGGACGAATATGGGAAATATGCAATATATCCTCCGGGAAAGCTGATATTCAATGCATTCAACCTATGCCCTTTTGACAAAGTAAAAGTCGTGATAATCGGTCAAGACCCCTATCATGGTCCGGGACAAGCACACGGACTTTGTTTCTCCGTAAATGACGGTGTTCCTTTCCCTCCTTCCTTACTTAATATTTTCAAGGAAATAAAAAATGACATTGGCACTGATGCCCCCACTACCGGCAATCTGACACGCTGGGCAGAGCAAGGCATATTGCTGCTCAATGCTACCCTCACCGTACGTGCACACCAAGCCGGTTCTCACCAAAACCGAGGTTGGGAAACATTTACAGATGCGGCTATCCGCATTCTCGCCGAAGAAAAAGAGCATCTTGTATTTATTCTTTGGGGAGCCTACGCCCAACGTAAAGGGGCATTCATCGACCGTAGCCGACATCTGGTACTTACCTCGGCACATCCATCTCCCCTATCCGCTTATAACGGCTTCTTCGGGAACAAGCATTTCAGCAAAACAAACGAGTATTTGCGGGAACATGGAGAGACGGAAATAATTTGGTAAACATCAATACCACTGAATATTACTCTGAGTCTGGCTTCTCTGTTCCCATTTCAAGTCTTGCAGGATACTTGCATTGGCACGGATGGTAAAGTTATAGTATTTCCAGCGTCCGAAAGGTGATATGGCAGCCGTCATGCTGAAACAGTGCAGGTCACGTGTGATGTTGAAAGCGGTCTGCGTTATCTCCTTCGCATTGAAGTCATAACCGGAGTTGAAGCTGATAGCCCATTTGTTGGTAAGCTTGACGTTACCGTTTATATTAAGGGAGTTCAGGCTGAATTTGTACGGATAACGCATGTTCTTACGATTAATGGGCTTACTGGTGTCTTCCGTTATATTGAAACCGGTACTGAAGTTGATGGACCAAGGCATTTTGAATACTTGATAGCCGTCAGCATCGGCAGCAGCCTTTTCCTTCTTCTTCTTCGGAGTGCCGTCCTCGGTGGTTTCGCCCTCCATGTCACTGTCTCCCTCCGTCGAGGCATTCTGGTCTTGGTCCTGCTCCTCGTCATCCTTCTGACCGGTGAAGAAGTTCCTTATTTTCTTCCACGAATCATTGTTCACGGTCCAACTGAACGACGTACCATATCCCGACCAACGACCGAAACGGCCATACGACCATTCCGTACGGTTACCGGGCACCACCCTTCCGTTCTCATCAAACTCGTAAGCATAAGTGGCAAAGGTAGAGCTCATACTCAACGTATAACTCTTGCTCAACTTCAGACGGAGATTAAAGCTCAAGTCACTCCAAGGACGCACCTGGGCAGCCGTGTTGTAACTGATACCCATACTCAAATCGTCAATCAGGCTCACCTTGCGGATAGAGTCATTCTTATCCTTGAACTTCATTTCAAGGTTATTGGAGATATTGAAACTGATAAGCCCCTGCTTTCCTCCACTTGGCGGACTGAACACCTGACCGGCATAATAGGAATACTGCACGGTATCGCGAATGCCGTTCTGGTCTTTTATATAAGAGTCATAATAGCCAAAACGGGACGAAGTGAAATCGGGTGCAGCGCTGAAACTGATGGAGGGAGTGATGACGTGACGTATCTGTATCTCCTTCTTCTTCATAAACAATGGCTTGTACATACCATAAACTTTGGTATTGATACCCAGACTGGCACTGTAGTCGTATACACGGTGAAAACCGTAGGTCGTATCATTCACCTCCTTGCCTTGCTCATCGTCCCAGTCCTTCTTCACCTTGCGGGTGTACCAACGCTCCGTATAGTTTACGGTAGGCGTCACATTGAAGTACTTGAACAAAGTAAACGTGGCACTTACCGGAATCTCATGCTGCATACCGTTCTCCCAATCGCGTATCAGGTTCTTCTTGAACAACAGATTGTCCTTCGTCTTGATACTGTTCTTCACACGGCCAGTATAGCGAACGGAAATCTTCTCATACCACTTTTCATCTCCCACTGCATGTTTGCGCTTGAAAGGGAAAATGGTACTCAAGGAAATGGTCATGTCCGGTAAAGTCACCGCGATAGAGGAGTCGCGCATGGTCTGGGCAATATTACCTGAAGCGGAGATGCTCAGATGCTGGTCGGGAAAGTTACGCGAATAGCTGACACTGGAAGTCTTGGTATTCTGCGACATTGCCTGGGAGTTGTACATATTGCCGATATTGGTACGCTCATAACTACTGGTAGCAAAGTTCACACTGGCAGAAAAGGTAGAATTCGGACTCGCTTTCGGGTCCTGCCGGTGAGACCACACCACCTTGAAGTCTTTGGCAACCGAGTAGTCGGGCAAGCCTTTGTCACCGGTCTTGGTCACCTGATAGCTTGCCTGCAGCAAACCGGAATATTTGTAACGCTTCACATAGTTCGACTCCATATTCAGCGCCCAAGAACCTTTCGTGAAGATATCCGCCCGCAGCTTCAAGTCCATTTGGTCACTGATGGCGAAGTAATATCCACCGTCCGTCAGACCGAAGCCACGATTGGAGTCATCCATATAGGTAGGCATCAGAAAACCGGACTGGTAACTGCTAGAAAACGGGAAAAAGAAAAATGGAACGGCAAGCGGAAGCGGCACATCCTCTACTACCAGATAGGCAGGTCCCGTCACCACGTTCTTTTTCGGACGTACCTTGGCATAAGTCATCTGCATATAAAAATGGGGGTGGTCATGATGGTCACAAGTCGTGTAACGACCGCTCCTCATATAGAGTTCATCATTATTCCCTTTCTTGGCATTATTACCGGTCACGTATCCCTCGCCCTGCTGGCTGACAACATTGCTGATAAGACCTCTTTTACTCTTGAAGTTATAACGGATAGTATCGGTTTCGTAGGAGGTGTCCCCGTCTTTGAAGACCGGTCTTCCCTTGGCTGTTCCTACAGAATCGACCACGCCACGGGCAAAAACCGTACTGTTGTCCATATCCATAGAGATGACATCAGCCTCCAGGTCAGCACCCGGATAACTCACCTTTCCCTGGCCGTAAAGATGGGCAAAGCCACTCTGCGTAAATACAATGGAGTCATTGGCTTCGTAGGCTACGGGAGCATCCAATGCATCCTTCTTGGGAGGCGCAGCCGCTACCGTATCTTGTTGCAACGAATCGGCAGGAAGCCCCTTTCCCCCTTGCAGGGAGTCTCCCATCTGCAAACTATCCCCTACCTGCAACGTGTCTGTCCGCTGAATATTCGGAGGCGCGACCTTCGCTCTACGGCGCTGAGAAGCAGCCCCACCGGAGAGAAGAAGCAAGACGAATAGTAGTATGAATGATATGAATGTATTTGCTTTCAATGGCGTCATTAACTAATAGTTTACGCTTGGAGGGGCAAAAGTACATAATTTATACGGATAATCTCCCTTTTTAAAGAAATTTAGATTGCTACAAGAACTGTTCGCACCAATTATCAAAGCGCCGTACCCCTTCTTCACCATAACGTTCCAAACTTTTTCGGGCTTTTTCTACACTTTTCTCCTTTTCCAAATGAGTTTTTGAATAAAACTTATCGGCAAAACAGATAGCTTGTTCTTCCAAGCTGACCGGAACCATTTCACGATGCGGTACGGGCAAATCCTGCGCTATGATTTCCTCCAATGAAAGTCCGGCTCCCGTATGGCGTTCGCAAACCAATGCATGGCGGGGATAGCCTTCTCCGCGCATCAAGTCCGCTCCCAGATAGCCATGACAGATATAAGGCTTGTCGCCAAAGCAATAAATACCCGTCGCGTCTGTAAGAAAGATGCCGATATCGTGCAGCATGGCGGCTTCGTACAGGAAATCCCTGTCCAATGAAAGCTCCGGATGGCGGTCGGCAATCCATAATGCCTTATCTGCTACAGAGCGGCTGTGCACCAACAGTATATGCCGCAACTCATTCTCTTCCGGATAATATTTGTTAATGATATCTATCGGATTCACTTCTATAATTTCAAATTTATGATTTCAGATTTCAAAACAATCAGTGTCCCCTTCCTCAAAGTTCTATTTCGCCTTAAACTTGTACATACAGATTTCATTACGCATATCGCAACTACGTCTGTCTGTACGGAATATCTTTTCCAGATGATATGTTTGTCCCAGTTCTTCCAACATACTCTCTTCCTCTTTTGCAGGGACCAGCAAATATCCTTCTCCGCCGGCCGGACGTTCCTTTTCGATATGCCTCATGCGGTCATTCAGATAGAAGTTGACACCATAGAAACTCATCTTCGAATAAGAATAGACCAAACCTTCCGGAACATACGCATTGACTCTTTCGGCCAGATGCTTGTCTGATTTCACAGCCAGCACCGTCGGCTGATAGACCGAATCCAATGATACGAAAAGGCAAAGCATGCAGCCTGCTATGCCATATAACAATGAACGGCTGTCCGCACGCTTCACCACCATGCGCAACGTACAGGCAGCGGCTATTACGGGAAGCGCCACCAAGAGCCACTTGGGAACAGACAATGCCACATTCTGCAACGCATGCAGGAAAGCCACATTCTCAGCGGCATGGCGTCCGTTTCCAAAAATACCGTCAGGCACCAGGCCAAGACGGACAACGGCAAAGACGAGTGTAAGCAGCAGCCCCAAAGAAGCAAAGACGATTGCACAAATCCTGAAGACCTTTGCACCCTTTTGTACTAAAGCCAACAGATATTCAGCCATCAACACCGCCATAAACGGATAGATGGGAAGCAGATAAACACTCCGCTTGCTCTTGGGGATACAGTAGAAGACAAAGATTATCAGAATGACCAGCCACGTGAACAATTGTACCGGAGACTGGTTGCGGAATGCATCCCAGCCCTTCTTCAACCGCAACTTCAGGGTCTCCCCGTCCGGCAGGCAGCGCATCTTTTTCCACTTCAAGCCAAACAAGGAGATTACCAGCACCAACGTCCAAGGAATCCATCCCCAAATCAAAGTCAGAAAGTTATACCATATAGGGTTCTCGTGGGACTCATACGACATCTTGCCCGTAAACCGCCCGGTATTCTCCTCCAGGACCAAGTCGATGAACGGTTGCCCGCCTTGCCTGTAAGCAGCATACACCCACACAAAATAGGGGACAAAAGAAAGCAGGCCAATACCTGCCAGCGAGAGAAACGCTTTCCAGAAGGAACGCCCGCGCAACAACTGATAAACGCCTATACATGCGCAAGGGAATATGGAGCCCACCGGCCCTTTGGTCAACGTGGCACATCCCATCAGCAATACCGCCAGCCAAGGCACCCCGCGGCATCCCTTCTCATCCCAACGGAACAGCAGGCAAAGGGAAATAACGATAAAGGCAACCTGCACCATATCGACCCGGCAAGCAACAGCCGCCCGATGCACTTCGAAAGAAGACAGAAGAAGGATAGAAGCCATAAACGCCGTCCGGACGTTCTTGCGCTTTGCCACAAAGGCGAAAAACACCAACTGCATTGCCACAAAGGCGAGTGCAGACGGAAAACGGGCAGAAAACTCCGTCACCTCTCCCAAAAGGGAAGAGACGGCAGCTATCGACCAATAAAAGAAAGGAGGTTTATAAGCAATATCAGTGCCATAGTTCACCGGAAGTATCCAGTTCCCACTCTCCAGCATAGAAAGGGCAACAATCGCTTCCCGCGGTTCTCCCTTGGAATAAAAAATGGTTTCGCCCAAAAAGGGGACAACCACAAGCACACTCAGCAGTGCAATAAACCAGAACGCCTTCTTCCTGTCCGACATACCTTATTTGTTTTTTATGTTTTCTGGGCGCAAAATTACAAATTATTCTGAAACAATACCTAACTTTGCCATCCTAATGACAATGAAAACAGAGAGTAGATATTTTGTGTCAAGATGAAACGGCTGAAACAACTACCGGAATTTGTACGCTTCGTAATGGTGGGCATCTTTGCAACAGCTCTGCACTACGGATTGTATTTTGTATTGCAACGGATTATCAACGTCAATATAACTTATACATTGGGATATGCCCTCAGCTTCATCGCCAATTTTTACCTGACCGCCTACTTCACCTTCGGCCGGAAGCCCTCGTGGAGAAAAGCCTTCGGATTCGGAGGAGCACACCTGTTCAATTATCTGTTACATCTGGGATTATTAAACCTTTTCCTCTGGGCGGGGCTTCCAAAGCCTTTAGCCCCCATCCCGGTTTTCGCAATTGCCATCCCGGTCAATTTCTTACTCGTACGTTTCGTCTTCAAAAGAAAAGAGTGATAATTTGGTTTTCTCCCGATTTCTTACGAATATTGCAAAAAGATTTGTTTTATGATGGAAAAGTCTCCCATACTCGCCGTTGTCGTACCCTGCTACAAAGAAGAGGCAGTACTGCATGAAACCCATAAACGATTGAGCCAATTATTCGACCGGCTGATACAATCCCGGCAAATTTCCCCGGAAAGCTATATATTATATGTGAATGACGGAAGCACCGACCAAACATGGCCCATCATCAAAGAACTGCACAGAAATGCCGCCTATGCCTGCGGACTGAACCTGGCAGGAAACGTAGGGCATCAAAATGCCCTGCTGGCAGGGCTCAATGCCGTAAAAGACCATTGCGAGATAGCCATTTCCATTGATGCAGACTTGCAAGATGACATTCAGGTGATTCCGGACATGATAAGCAGCTATAAAGCAGGCAATGACATCGTTTACGGCGTACGCAAAGAACGTAAGACCGACACTTTCTTCAAACGCAATTCCGCTCTGGTCTTTTATCGGCTGATGAAAGCAATGGGAGTAAAATCCGTCTACAACCATGCCGACTACCGCCTGATGAGCCAAAGGGCCGTGCAACATCTATGCCGCTTCCGGGAACGTAACCTTTTTCTTCGGGGATTGGTCCCCCTCATCGGCTATCAGACAGACTGCGTGTACTACAACCGCGACAAACGCTTTGCCGGAGAATCAAAGTACCCTTTCCGGAAGATGCTCAACTTTGCCATCGACGGCATCACTTCCTTTTCCGTAAAACCGGTCCGTATGATTTTCTGGATAGGCTGCATCTTTATCCTCATAGCGCTGTGCGTCACCGGATGGACGCTCCATTCTTACATACAGCACAACACCGTCCCCGGATGGTCATCACTGATGATTTCAATCTGGCTTGTAGGAGGCGTGATACTTGTGTCCTTGGGGATTGTGGGCGAATATATCGGCAAAATATACATCGAGGTGAAAGACCGGCCGCGCTACAATGAAGAAGAACTGCTGATGCCATCCGACAAAACAGAATAAGAGAAATCAGCTCTCCCATAAAGTTTATCTTTGAAAAACATCTGTCACGCTATCACGCAAGGGGCATATTCGTCTGATTACAAACCAATTAAAGCGTGATAGATACCCGTGATAGATAAAAGTATTTACAACTATCTATCACGCCCTCAAAAGCTATGGCAAAGCAGCCTCCGGCACCTGCTTCACTTGCCACAGAACAATACTACATGTTTGGTTCTCAGCATGAAACTTTTGGTTTCAAAGGTAAATACTAAAAGTATCAAGGCGTAAAACCATCAGTTTCATCCTGCAAAACCATTTGTTCCAACAAGAAAAACCTTTTGTTTCACCTATCAAGGCATAGCTATGCAACCCTTTGTCTTTCAATGGGTGTTCCGATAGAAACGATTAGCCAGACATTGGGACATCGAAGTATTTCCACTGCTCAAATCTATGCAGATATAACCCGTACTAAGATTAATGAGGATATGACAAATTTAGCGGAACGGATTGAGAGGCATAGGCGAAATTTCCCTATACGCACAAAACACTCTGCCTATCCGTTTGCCGCTTCATAATCTACCCAACAGTGGACAAATTCGCTGTCTCCGCTTGCAGATTGCATGGCAACCCTCCCAACGCCGCAAGGCGGTTGGGGTATTAGGTGGCGTTTAACAGAGTTTTATGCAAGAAAACATATAGCTATAATAATTTTATTAGTAATAATATTATTAGTAATAACAATATTTCGTATCTTTGCACTTGAATAAGATTGAAGATTATGGAGAACAAGCCTTTTATATTTGGCGTTGCCACATCAGGTGATAATTTTACAGACCGGGAGAAAGAAACGGAGCGTTTATTACTGAATTTCCGACATGGTGTCAATACCATACTGATTTCACCTCGTCGTTGGGGTAAGACCTCGTTGGTACAGAAAGTGTGTCGCTTGGCACAATCCGACAATTTGAAAGTCGTGTATCTTGACATTTTTTCGTGTCGCAGCGATAAGGATTTCTATGATGCATTTGCGGCTGCTGTACTCAAACAAACATCTTCCAAGTTAGATGAGTGGTTGGAAAATGTCAAGTTATTCCTTTCACGTATCAGCCCCAAAATCTCAATGGGTACAGATCCGATGACAGATTTCTCCATTTCGCTTGAGATGAATCCCAAGAGCAACGATGTGGATGAGATTTTGCAACTTCCGGAAAAAATCGCGCAGAAGAAAGGCTGCAACATCGTTGTGTGTATCGACGAGTTCCAGCAGATTGCCGAGTTCAAGGATTCCAAGACATTTCAAAAACGGCTGCGCACTGTGTGGCAACTGCAAAAATCGGTATCCTATTGTCTGTTCGGCAGCAAGAAGCATCTGATGAACGAGCTGTTCGAGAAAAAGAGCCTGCCGTTCTATAAATTCGGCGATGCCATCTATCTGCCTAAAATCGGGACTTCGGATTGGGTGGATTATATATGCAGTCGTTTTGAAGCTACAGGCAAGCAGATTTCAAAAGAACTGGCCGAAAGAATATGTCAAATAGTGGATAACCACTCGTCTTATGTGCAGCAGTTGGCGTGGTTGGTATGGATACATACGGACGGGACTGCTACCGAGCAGGACTTTGAGGCGGCGTATCAAGATATTATCGACCAAAACACTCCATTGTTCGAGAAGCAGACCGAAAGCCTTACTACCTATCAGATGAATTTCCTACGAGCTATTTTAAATGGGGTTCATAGTGAATTTACCACACAAGAGGTTTTGCAAAAATACCAACTTGGCTCGTCTGCAAATGTAAGTATTGTAAAGCGGGCGTTAGTCAAAAAGGAACTTATAGAGATAGAGAAGCGACAAGTTATCATTCCTGATCCAGTGATGAAAGTGTGGCTAAAAAGGGAGTTGGGAATATAATGCACAGATGAAGGGCTTTGGATAGAATCCTCAAATGGCATAACTAATCAAAATATGACAAAGAGAATTGAATATATAATAGATGAAATACTAGATCAATATATTTCGTCCTTGGATTATCGGATTCAGTGGATGAAAAGATTCTACCGTACTATTGACTTTAGTTTGGCTGGCATTGCGGAAAATTAAAGAATAAACAACTGTCCCGTTTCAACTAAGGAGGCCTGTATATGTTGTGTGCAATGATACAATGGTGGAAAATCCTATTATTGCAACATATGTGGATGAGGTTTTAAAGAAGATTGAAATAAAGGCTCGTGAAGAAGATTTACCCATATTTGTTCGGAAAACAGTTCCTAAACTCGAAGATTCTTTTTGGGTTAATGTTATTGGTAAAGGATATCCCGTACCCAACACTGCATTTCGATGGTGTACCGAAAAGCTGAAGATTAAGCCCACAGCTCGATTTATTATTGTGGAAAAACACTTAGTTTTATCCAAGAAAAGAGACCGGAACCAAGCCGAAAAACACAGAATCGCTTGCCAAAGCAATATAAATACCGTACCTTAGCACACGTGCAAGCAAGCCACTTTGCCTACACATAATAAAAATCCGCTTATGGGAACACTGGGCTGCATAAACGACATGCTACAAAGGGATAAAGAAAACCGTGCTCTCCGCAAGTTGAGCAAAGGGCGGATGAGAGATCACTATAAATACCTTATAGAAAGAAAGGGCGCCAATAGACGGGATGTCACCATTGAGGAAATAGAAGAAATCCGAAAAAATACCACCGAAAAGGAATCATCAGATAAAGTTTATCTATTCAGAGCAAAGATGATTCTTGCAACATGTGCTTTAGTCTTGCTTCTATTGGGAGTGCTTTGCTATAGATTGTTCTTATAAGCCGGCTCCCAAAATAAGCTAATTCGCCCGGAACAATATAAGGGAAAGCGGGAAAGAAAGTATGGCACAATAAGCAAGCATTTATATGAATCCCCCAAAGAATCATATCCTATTCTAAATAAGGATGTTATCATTATAAACACAATAATCAGGAACCATTAGCATGATACGTAAATTAACAAAAGAAGAATATAAAAATGCCGCAGACTTATCCTATCAAGTGTATATGGAGTGTGGCATTAGCGATTTCACGGAAGAAGGGATTGAAACCTTTAAAAGTTTTATATATGGCATACCATCAAAGGATGAACTTGATTTATATGGGGCTTTCAACGATGATTCATTGATAGGAGTCATCGGTATCAACAGAAAGAAGCAACATTTGTCACTTCTTTTCATACGACAGGATTTTCATCGGCAAGGAATAGGAAAATCCCTCTTCCGCCACATGATGAATGATTGTAACTTTCCCCAGATGACAGTAAATTCTTCAACGCACGGAGAGGCATTCTATAAACATTTAGGTTTTAAAAAAATCGGTGAAAAAGAAATTAATAAAGGGATAACAAGTATTCCAATGGTATATAGCAGGCTCAATTACAATAAATAATGAATAAAAGTGTCTCCCAAAAACGTTATGCCAAGAAAGGTGAGCTGCCCTTATAGGCAAGTATCGCAATGTACAAAAACAGATATACGTCTTAACACCTAAAAATATGAAAACAGATTTTACAATTAGAATTGCCCGACTGTCTGATGCCCTTGAACTCAAAGACTTATTTCAAGATACGGTCCTCAATATAAACAAGCGTGATTATTCAAAAGCAGAAGTAGAGGATTGGGCATCATGTGGAAACGACCTCTCCCATATAAAAGAAATGATAAAGACACATTACTTTATTGTAGCGGTCAATCAAACAGTCACAGATTGTCGGTTTTTCATCTATCACGCCTCAAGGCTATTTGCATTTTATGTTTGTCCACAAAGATTTTCAAGGTAAAGGCATTGCCACGATACTTCTAAATGAGATAGAACAGCATGCAACCGCAACAGGAATCACACGGATTACATCAGAAGTAAGTCTGACAGCCCGTCCATTCTTTGAAAAAAGAGGTTATATAGTAGAAGTAGAGCAGAAATGCAAAGCCAACCGGCTTTTTCTCACCAATTTTTGGATGGCAAAGAGGCTGGCCAAATGAAATCTTATAACGGCCATGACAATGAGAAAGCATGATTTTTCCATAGAAAGCATTTCTTTTTGCATACAAAGAATTATATTTGCACTATAGTTTTCTCATATTTTAATGTTATATTGATAGAATCAATGAACTTTAGCTTGAGTGATTTCAACCGATTCTTTTTGGAATATCAGCAACGCTTCATTCATTTTGCCACCACCTACGTGCACGATGAAGCCGTTGCCGAAGACGTTGTCATTGAATCTATGATGTATTATTGGGAAAATAAGGAGCACCTTGCCACTGACACTAATATTCCCGCTTACGTGCTGACTGCCATCAAGCATAAATGCATAGACTACCTGCGCCATCGGCAGCTTCACCAAGAAGTTTCGGACGAGATATCCAGCCTCTATGCCTGGGAGTTGTCAAACCGCATATTGTCATTGGAGGAGTTTGAGCCCAATGAAATCTTTACCCGCGAAATACAAGAGCTCGTGGACGAGACACTCTCCACCCTGCCCGAGCGGACACGGCATATCTTCATCATGAGCCGTTATGAAAACAAGTCCCATAAAGAAATAGCAGAGCTACTGGGAATAACCGCCAAAGGAGTGGAATTCCATATATCGAAGGCTACCAAAGCGTTGCGCCTTGCCTTGAAGGACTATCTTCCCACTGCGCTGCTTTTTTTCTATTTCCATTAAAAAAAACACAGTTTCCACTAGGGCAGCCGCTTTCCCATCCGCTATTACCATAGATATGCAAAACAAGATGTATTTATGGATAAAGATATATTATACCGTTTTTTCGAGGGCTGCGCTTCTGTAGAAGAGATTAGGCAAGTTAAGGAATGGGCTGAAGCTTCTGACGAGCACCGCAAGTCACTTCGCCGGGAACGGAAACTGTTTAATGCCATGATTCTTGCCGGGCAGCCGGTACAAAAAGACATGCGGATGACGATAATGAGGAGACGGAACCACTATGTGGGCGAACTGCTGAAAATAGCCTCCGTAGTAGTGGTGACAGTGATTGTCACTGCGACTTTGTTTTTGACCGGCAAAGACAATGATGGAGTAAATTTAGCGATGCAGACCATCACAGTACCGGCGGGGCAACGTGTGAATCTGGATTTGCCCGATGGCACTAACGTCTGGCTCAATGCCGGTACCCGTATGCAATATCCCACGGCTTTTATGAAAGGGAAACGTGAAGTAACGCTGGATGGAGAAGCCTATTTTGAGGTGACGCATCACGAGAAATGTCCATTTGTGGTACATACTTCTACATTGGACGTGGAGGTATTAGGGACAAAATTCAACGTAGAGGCGTCTTCCAAACGAGGAGTGTTTGAAACATCATTGATGGAAGGGAAAGTGAAAGTAAAATCCCCCACAAACGAAAAGGCTTCCATAGTACTTTTGCCTAATCATAAAACCACATTGAAAGACGGCAAATTAATCGTCAGCCGAATAGAAGATTACAATGTGTACCGATGGAAAGAGGGACTGTACTGTTTCAAAGACAAGCTTTTCGCAGAAATCCTGAAAGATTTGGAGCGGTATTACGACTTGAATATAGAGATGGACAAACCGGAAATATCCGAGGTGGCACTGACAGGCAAATTCCGCATATCCGACGGGCTGGACTACGCCTTGCGCGTATTGCAAAATGACGTGTCTTTCAGCTACTATAGAGATAAAGAGAATGATATCATTTATATAAAGTAAAGAAGCTATTAACTTTTTAAAACCGAAGAACAGCCTATGAAACAATACTTATGAAAAACAAAGAAGCCGACGGATGTTTGCCCCATCCAGTCGGCCCGAGTCTACACAATTTTTTAACCAATCGTATTAATAACTCAAATGCAAAGATATGAAAAACATTCCTTTGCTGGACTTTTATTGCCATAAAAATCCAGATTTAAAACAATCATTTAGAATCATGCGAATATCAATATTCTTATTGTTCTTCTGTCTGTTTGGCCTGATGGCTGAAAACGGCCGTTCGCAAAACGCGCGGGTAACCATTAATCGCAGCAATGTACAATTGGAATCCATCTTGAACGAGATAGAATCACAGACAGATTATCTTTTTATATACAAGAAAGATATAAATGTAAAAATACTTAGAAGCATACAGGTGAGCAGCGAACCGGTTTCAGCGGTATTGACCAACTTGCTGAAAAACACCTCCATCGGCTACAAGATGGAAGGGAACCACATCATCCTTACCCGTGATGCGACATCGACAACGCAACAGCAGGAAGTGACAGGAATTGTGACTGATTCTTCAGGAGAACCGTTGGTCGGTGTCACGGTGAAACTGAAAGGTTCTACACAAGGAGCTGTGACAGATATGGATGGTAAGTTTTCACTGCCAGCCAAGGCCGGTGATGTGATAGTTGTGAGTTACATTGGCTATGTTCCGCAAGAGATAAGACTGAAAGATACGAAGATGCTCCGCATTCTGATGAAGGAAGATGTGGAACTGCTGGACGAAGTGGTGGTAATCGGTTACGGTTCCGTTTCCAAGAAAGAGCTGACCAGTGCAGTTTCTCATGTGTCCAATAAGGACATGCTGCAAATTGGCGGTGGAAATCCCGCCATGCAGATTCAAGGAAAGGTGTCCGGCCTTGCCGTAGAGAACTCCTCTCCTTCCGACCCTAACTCCTCGGCAAGCATTCAAGTGCGCGGCGTATCTTCCCGCTCTGCAGGATTGGGCCCGTTGATTGTGATTGACGGCATTCCCGGCGGCAGCCTTGACAACGTGAATGAGAATGACATTGAATCCATCGATGTATTGAAGGACGGTGCTGCATCGGCCATCTACGGAACCCGCGGCTCGAATGGTGTCATCGTGGTTACTACCAAGAAAGGCACTACAGACGGAAAGATTCACACCTCCTACTCCGGCTATCTGAACATCTCGACACCCGTCAGGGAATTGGATGTATTATCGGCATCCGAATTCAGGGAGCAAAAACGGGGAGATGACTATGGAGCAGATACCGACTGGTTCGACGAGCTGACGAAAGTCGGTGTATCACATAGCCATACTTTACAAATCATGGGAGGAAACGCCAAAACCAATTATAAGGCAACGGTGGATTATAAGAATACAGATGGTATGGACCTGCGCTCCGGCAGAAAGCAGATTGGCGCCCGTTTGTCATTGAACCATACGGGAAAAAGCGATTTGTACAATGTCCAGTTGAATGTAGCTCCACGTACCATAAAATATCAGGACTCCGACCATGATGCTTTTCGTGCTGCATTGCTGATAAACCCCACTATTCCTGTGATGGATGCAGACCAGCCGGGGAAATATACCCATATCACGACTTACAACACAAATAATCCTGTTGAAGTCCTGAAATTGGAAGAGAGCAACGGTGAGCGTACCATTTTGAATTGGGATGGTACATTCAAACTGAATCTGCTCCCATTATTGTGTGAGAATAAGAACCACTATTTAAGCACGCAGATTACTCTGGCACAACAGATTATCGAGACAGATTACAGTTGGTTCCGTCCTTCTACTTCCACAATAGAAGAAGAAAGCGGATACCAAGGGGAAGCCAGCCGCAGATATGACAAGAACAAACAGGAATCTTTGGAATGGCTGGTGAACTATGGCTATGATAACGACAATCACCACATCAAGTTTATGGGAGGTTACTCCTATCAGTATTTTGTAAATGACGGACTGAATGCTGAGAACAAGAACTTTGCTTCGGACTTGTTAGGTGCCAATAACTTGGGAGCCGGTACTTACAACAGCGAAGTCGCAGGCCGTTTGGGCATGGGTTCTTATAAGAACGACTCCAAACTGATCGCTTTCTTCGGACGTTTGAGCTATAACTTCAAAGACAGATATTTTGCTACGTTCTCCCTCCGCCATGAAGGTTCTTCCAAGTTCGGTGCAAGCAACAAGTGGGGCTCATTCCCTGCAGTGTCTGCCGGTTGGAGAATCAGTGAAGAGAACTTTATGAAGAACATCAAATGGATCAGCGACTTGAAATTGAGAGGCGACTTTGGTGTAACCGGCAATCAAGAGTTTGACAGCTATAAATCATTGGCCTTGATGCAAGCGTATGATTTAATATATTATAATGGTTCTTACATAAGAGGTTGGGGATTCAGTTCCAATGCCAATCCCAATCTGAAGTGGGAAAAGGGCAAGAACTGGAATGTCGGTGTGGACTTCAGCCTGTTCAATTACCGCTTGAGTGGTAGTGTGAACTATTATAGCCGTAAGCAACAAGACTTGTTGGGCAATTACAGTGTCGCTTTGCCGCCCAATGGTGCTGCGCAGTCGTTTGTGAATGTAGGTACCATGAAGAATACAGGCATTGAAATAGACTTGAACTGGAATGTTGTAAAGAACAAGAACTTTGATTACACCCTTGGCTTTGTAGGTTCTACCTCAAACAACAAGTTTGTTTCCTTCTCCAATAATCTTTATGAAGGTTCCAGCTACTATTGGATGAGTAGTTTCCCGCTCTATCCGGGCAATCCGGGAGTATTGCAGCGCATTGAAGAAGGAGAACGCATTGGCAACTTCGTTACCTTCCGGTATGCAGGTGTGGATGAGAACGGCGGTTGGCTGATTTACTCCAAGGATGGTGAAGTGATTCCCATTGATAAGGGTACGGATGAAGACAAACGCGTAGTAGGCAATGGACTGCCCAAGTTCACGATGTCTTTAACTCATGCTTTCCGTTATAAGAATTGGGACTTGAATCTGTACTTCCGTGGCAACTTTGGCTATCAGATATATGATGTGCACGATTTGTATTACGGCCTGCAAGATGCCGCCCCGAATACCAATGTGCTGAAATCGGCTTACAAAGAGAACAGTGCGATTACCACCGGAAAGAATGTACATAACAGTTATTTTGTACACAATGGTGACTTCATGAAATTGGATGTAGCTACCTTGGGATATACCTGGAACATAGACAACAAATGGGTTGAGAAAGCCCGTTTCTACGTTACGGGACGAAACTTGTTTACCATCAGCAGTTATCGCAGAGGATTGGACATGGATGCATATTGTATCAATGGCATGGAACCCGGTCTGCCGTATAGCAAGAACGGATATTATCCGTCTTCACGTCAATTCTTATTCGGTCTGCAACTTAATTTCTAATTTTATTACGCTATGAAAACTTTCAACTTAAAAAACATATTTCTGGGATTCGGAATGTTGGCAGCAGTGGGATGTACGGATTTGACAGAAACGACTTATGATATCATCCCCCAAGAAGGATTCTATCAAACCAGGGAAAATGTCCTTCAAGCCTTTGTACGTCCTTTCGGTCATGGGTATTGGTTGTGTTGCAGGGCTATGTATTGGTTTGGCGAGCTCTCTGCCGACCATTACATGACTGTACAAAGAGAAGAGCACTGGTATAATGGCGGTGAGTTTTTCCGTTACCATTACCATACCTGGACGATTGATGACTGGTATGTAAATGCCATTTGGGAAGATACTTATCGGGGTATCATACAGTGCAATGCCAGTATTTCTGACTTGAACAAATTGAACCCCGCAGATTATGGTTTCTCGCAACAGGATTTTAATGACTTTATTTCCCAAACCCGTGTTTTACGTGCATGGATGTACATGACCATATTCGACTTGGTACACAACATTCCCATTGTGACAGACTATCCCGCAGCGGAACTCCCGGCACAGTCAGACCCTAAAGAAACTTTTGCCTTTATCGAGCAAGAGCTGCTGGAGTCATTGCCGGCCTTACAAAAGAAAGAAGGCAGCAATGGGAACGGCCTTAAACAGGGGCAATGGACCCAAGGAGCTTGTGCCGCACTATTGGCAAAGCTGTATATGAATGCCAGTTGGTGGATTGATGAGGACAAGACAGCCGAGGCTGAAAAATACTGTGAGAAAATCATCAATGGCGAATACGGATTCTATGACATAGATACCCGCTGGGACGCCCCGTTTGATTGGAACAACGACCAGTCCAATGAGTTGTTGTTCGGCTACCCATCATCTTTTGGTGGCATGCACTGGCTCTACGACTATGAGATGTTCTGGCAAGTAGCCCCGTTCCTTTCTCCGAAGTATTTCGGTTTTACGGATTGGGGAAATTGCAATCCCAAATATGCTTTGCAACCGGGGCTGGACCTGGATGGAAACGAGTATTCGTTTGCTAACGGAAAGCCTGTCCGCAAGTTTATGAAATATCCTGATGATGTACGTTTGAAGAAGTATAAGAACTTGGGCAACAGTACACGTGAAGGAATGTTCTTGTATGGTGACCTGCCTTACGAAACGGCAAATGGAACGGAATATGTAACCTCGGATAATGGAGCCTACAAGCTTTATATCCGTGACCAAGTAGGCATTTTCCGTGATACAGATCCGTCAAGCCCCTCTCCTGCTCCCTCCAGTGGGGCGCAGACGCCTAAATCGACGATGGCGTATGGCGACCAGAACTCCGGCTGGTGCCTGATAAAATATCCTATCTACGGCTCTGACGATGCAGGAAAGATAGAATCCGATTATGCTTTGCTCCGCTTGGCAGAGATCTATTACTATTTAGCAGAAATCCGTTTCCATCAAGGTAAGAAATCCGAAGCCGAAAAATTACTGAACTATGTGCGGAAGCGTTATTATCCGGCAGGTTCCTCCAGCCTGTATCCCGAAGACGGAAGTGTCTTGACCGAACAGGAATTGCTGGATGAATGGGGACGTGAGTTCTTGGGCGAAGGCCTACGCAGGCAAACACTGTGCAGATTCGGAGTCTATAATTCGGGCACTTGGTGGGATAAAGAACCGGATGAGGACAATCACACGATGTGGGTTCCCCTCTCACGTACAGCATTGAACACCAACCCAAATCTGAAACAGAATCCGGGCTATCCGTCTGTTGATTGAGAATCGGGCAATCCCGTTTTTTCCGATAACATGTATGTGTATCCACATCTTGTTATCGGATTGTATAAAAGCTTTTATATTTAAACATTAAACACCAATCGTATGAAATACTTTAAATCATTATTGTGTATCGGTTTGTTATCGGCTATTACTGTAAATGCAAATGCGCAGTCTGTAACCTGGATCAGTAGTACCGAAGGGAATGTTTGGCAGAAATCAAAAGTTAAGTTACAATCCAAATCAGAGCAAACACCTGTTCTGCAAGTGGATGGTACTGAGGACGGAATTGTTTTCAAGAACTGGGGGACTACCTTCAATGAACTTTGCTGGGATGCCCTTGAAAACTTAACCCGTGCTGAACAAGATGAAATATTGTATAATATATTCTCCCCGCAAGGTGATTTACGGATTACACGTGGACGGATTTCGATGGGAGCCAATGACTACGCTCGTTCTTGGTATAGCTGTGACGAAGTGGAGGGTGACTTTGAACTGAGATACTTTAATATTGACCGCGATAAACAAACCATTATTCCTTTTATACGTGCTGCACAGAAATATAATCCGGATCTCACATTTTGGATATCGCCTTGGTGCCCTCCAAGCTGGATGAAGATAAATGGGGATTATCCGGTATTGAGCAGTCCGTTCAACAATCTGTCGGAGAAACAAAATTATTTGTTGTATGGTGCTGTAGGCGGTCAGGTGGATGAGAATGAAATGAAGCTGACCGGTGCCCGTGACGGAGTTTTTCCCCGTCAGCTGGCAACGACAGACTTCATGATTCAGGACCCACGTTATTTGCAGACCTATGCAAATTATTTTTGCCGGTTTATAGATGCTTATAAGGAACAAGGAATTCCTATTGATATGGTGATGTATCAGAATGAAGCGTACAGTTACACTCCTTATCCCGGTTGTGCCTGGACTGCTAACGGCACGATTCGTTTTAATAAGGAATATTTAGCTCCTACTTTGAAACGAATGCATCCCGAGGTGAAGCTTTATTTAGGCACCTTCAATACAAATCGTCAGGACCATGTGGAAACAATTCTTGCAGATACGGCTTTATGCAACCGCATTTGCGGTATGGGATTCCAATGGGAAGGGCGTGAAATACTTCCTTCCATAAGGAAACAACATCCTGAATGGGAATATGTCTGTTCGGAAAGTGAATGTGGTTGGGGCAGCTTTGATTGGAAAGCGGCAGAGCATACATTTGAGTTGATAAACCATTATTTAGGAAATGGATGTTGTGAATATAATTTTTGGAATTGTATTTTGACCGATAAAGGTGAAAGCCCGTGGGGATGGAAACAGAATGCATTGATCCATGTGGATTCGGAAAAGCGTACGTTCGTCTATACGCCAGAATATTATGCGGTGAAGCATTATAGCAATATGATAGTTCCGGGAACGAAGATGCTGCAATACAAGGCAAAAGGAGAAGATAACCAACCGATTATTATATTCCGGACTCCCGAAAACCAGTATCTGGTAATTGCTGGGAATTTTAATGACAACCAGCAGAAGTTGAGTGTAAAATTAGCCGGGAGATATTTGGAAGTAACGTTACAACCCCATTCTTTGAATACATTTTATACAAAATAATCATAAGCAATAATCCTTGCTATCCACTGTAGGGATCGAAAATCCTTACAGTGGATGGAATAGATGCAAAAACTATGCTAAGATAACAAACGGGGTATTTGCCTGAATTATTGGTAAAATCAGTGCGCTAATCGTATTGCAATATGTAAACTATATCAATAATAACCCATCGACAGAATCAAGTACACACTAAATTAATTTCGCCAATGGGCTAATTATATTATAATTCTGTTTGCAGGACTCCAATGAATTCACCGACAATTCGGAACTCATCTGAATTTTCTTCTTCAATGATGATAGGAGAATAATCTGAATTTTTAGGCTGGAGAACGATCTCCTCGTGAATCCAGTTCCCTTCTGTATCAAAAGTTTTTTTGCTGGTATACGTTTTGATAGAATAACTACCTGCATAATCTGGATCGTAATAATTGTGATGTTCCGCAAGTACAATTTTCCCTTGTCGGCTGCCTGCTGGATTCACTCTAAACACACAATAATCTCCATCGTAAATGAAAGGTTCCATGGAATGCCCCACAGCCTGTACGATAAACATATTGCGATTAAGTTTTCCCATGCTTTCAACTTTCATCCAGCCACTTTCATCAACCATTTCTCCTTCTCCGAAATAACCACATGCTGCCCGTATGGAGTATAGGGGTAGAAAATCGATGTATTTTACTTCATCATTGACTTCAGGCTCTATTCTTATTTTAGGGATAGACTCATGCTGAGGTGCCAATTGAGCTGCAAGATATTCAGCTAATGGTTTATCACAGCAATAAACGTAACAGCCTTTCATTCCTCGCGTAAGCAATGTACGATATGTGTTTTTTATAATCTCATCAGCACTCTGCAAGGCTTTGCTTTTGTTCTGGGCAATGAGCGACTTAAATCCTTTGACAGATTGATCATGGTTAGAGCGTCGAGTAACATCTGTAATGATTTGACCATTTTCATAACGCATATCCGGTCCGATAATTACACCCACATAATCCAGTTCCAAGCCCTGACATGTATGTATACAACCTATTTCTTCTATGGATTTATTACCGATAATCCATAAATTCTTATCTGTATTCAGATTCCAGCGTTTCCTAAAATGGAATTCCGGTAGAGTGATATCGTAATCATTGGGATTTGTTTTACTGTTCCAATCCCAGCAATATCCGGCCACGACACGTGCCTTATTGCTAATTTTATTCTTTTCTTTGATAGTTTCAAAAAGCTGATTGGGGTCAGAAAATATCCGGAAATCATAATCTTCTGCAGATAATTGGATATTGACCGTTTCTCTGATTTGCAAGGTGTTGTCAAGCCAACTTAAATAGCCGTCTGAACCATTGCATCGGAATTGAGAACTTAGCTTGGCTGTGTGCACAATAGCTCCACAGGATTCTGCGAATTTTTGTATAGCTGCCTTGGATCCTATATCCTTAATATGTACTCTTTGGCGGTCATCGACAAAGAAAACAGAAAAATGAGAAGCTCGTATGATTTCAATAATCTGGTTTTCTCCCCGATTGCTATATAGGCCGCTTTTCATATTCAGTCTGTGAGCCTCGTCAACAATCAGCGCTCCAAAAGTATTTTGTGAAGTATCAACGAAACTACCACTGCCCACAAACAAGTTGTTGATGTAGTTTTTTTTGAAACTACCTGAAAGTTTAACTGTATAGACAGCCCGTGGCGCCGCATTCTTGGATACATATTGAGTTACGACTCCTTCTTTGGTTAATTCAACTAGAAGATTTACAGCAACGACACTTTTCCCCGTACCCGGTCCACCTTCTACAATAAGAACTTGCTTGGACCCCTTTGCCGCTTCTCGTGCCAAATTTAATGCTGTTTCGTATACTATTTTCTGGTCATCCAGCAATACAAACTCCCTATTTCCATGCAGCATGGAGTTTAGTGCATCTGCAAGTTGCTTGGACGGACGTAGTTTACCTTTGTCAATTAACCATACAACATCCTCCTTGGAAGCATACTTTATATGTTTTTTTATGAAATCTTGTAATCTTCCTGCATCCGACTTCAGAAAAAGAGGTGCTTTCGCAATATATTCAGCATAGCATTCATGAGAAATAATATGATCCTCTTGATAGTTATGTAAAAACGCACAAGGCAGGAGTTGTATGTCCTGTTCACGTACTGTTTCATTATAGTTTTGAAGCATATAGGCATACGACCAAGCCTGGTAGGAAGGATGTGCCGTTTCACTTTCACCGTGCTGGAAACGTGTCTGTATGATACCGGATTTTTGGGATAGCTTTGCTTGTTCCCATTGCTTTAATTCAATAATGACAATATTGGAACGCTGATTCTCATCTGCTCCGGAAATGATAAAGTCAATTCGTTTGGAAGTGAGAGGTATCTGATACTCTATAGCAATAGTCGAAGTATCCGGAATATCTGACGTATTGACTACCTTATACATGTGCATCATGGAGTTCTTCCATGATAATTTTTCATTGGGAGAAGTATTTCTTCCCAGATGGAGTAAAAAAGCGTGATCAATATCATCTGCAATGGTACCGTTGAAAACATCATTGATGAATTCTTTTTTACTGGCATGATATACAATCATAATTCAGTGTATTTTTTTGCGTTGCCTTTAGATTTGTCGACAGGATATTTTTCAGCATTTTCGGCTAACTTTGATAGCATTATTTCTTTTATATCCAAATTATATTTATCTGCGATAAGGAATGCATAATTCATAATATCTGCCAATTCTTCCTTGATCTTATCAACATTTACATCTTCCGGTTGTTTCCATAGAAAAGCCTCGTTTAATTCTGATGCTTCAATAGATAAAGCCAAAGCCAAATCCTTTCCGTTGTGAAACTGATCCCAGTCTCTGTCTTTAGTGAACTGGACAATTTGTTTCATTATTTCTTTTATATCTGAATTTTGTGATATCATTATGTCACTTTTTTTTACGAACCAAGACAAAGATAAATCTACTTTATTAAATTTCAAAGTTCACAAGTGAATAAGTTACAAAATGCACACGGCTTTTTCATTTAAGAAATATTGTTCATTGCTTGTTGTTATAGTAAAAATCCCTATATTCGTGCGCAGCAATGCGGAAGCACCGCCTTAGGTGTTTCTTCTTATTGTTCATGTCTATTTTTTATAGGCGGAATTCAACAGCGATATGATGTTAATGTTGTTTTCCGCAAGGAAATATCCGCTTCGGCAACTGACATTATTTGTATTGATGGTAAGGCCATGCGAGGTACCTTATACGAGAATGGCCATAACCCTGATATCGTTTCTGCATATTCACTTGGTTCAGGCTTTACCTTGACTACTAATGCTTGCAAAAAAGAAAATGAAATCAAATACGTGCCCCGGTTATTGGACAAACTATACGTGCCAGGATGTGTAGCCACAGCAGATACTGTGTCATTCCCAAAAATTATAATAGCCAAGATTAGAGAGAAAGAAGCAGACTTCGTTATCGAACTCAAAGCGAATCAAAAATATTTGCGCTATGGGCCTGAAGACTCTATAAAGACCGCCATCCTGACTGATGTCTACAAGGAAAGTCCATACTTGGAACATGGCAGGATTGAATCAAGGATATACCGTGGGGAAGAACTTATTGCCAACAAGGAAAAATGAAATGGCTATTTGACAGTTATAGAAATACTCACATCTACAAAGTCGGATGGCAGAAGTACATCTGAACAACGACTGTACAGTTCAAACCTGAATAGCAGTGCAGAGCGGCTTAGTCAGATAACCAAACAGCATTGGGCCACTGAAAGCATGTACTGGGGATCTTGACCGCAACCTGCGGCAGGACAGCATAAAACGTACGGCCGAGATAATAAGGGAGCTTATCGGTAAGCTTCACTAACGTATTGTATTTTCTGGCTTGAAAATGAGAAAAATTTAGATTTGATGTATTTGTAACACATTGATCCCCATCTATGGAATTTCCATCCATGCCGCACTGGCATAAGTAGGGGAATTGTACCCCTAAATCAAGGCTTAAATGAAAAAGCGTGAGATTTTATTACTTTCAAGTAGAATAGCGTCAGATAGGGTATAATTTAATAAGATTTTGAACCATAAATATTAACTTAAGCAGGTATGGCTCTACACTTTTTCAAGCGAATAAGCAAAACTAATTACACTTTCTCCAACGAATCAAATATTCCTCTGCAAAAATCACAATGCAAGCCAAAATGCAATTCCAAGAAAAACACTACCCTTGTACTAACTTAATTTCCAAAACGAATGAATTAAAAATGAAAAAGTTATCTTTGTAAGCACAATAAATACATTTGCAAAACAAAGGGACATCATGGACGATTATAAGAAGATAAATAAAGCCGCCTGGAATTTAAAAACAAATATCCACATTAATAGCGAATTTTATGATAATGAATCTTTTTTAAAGGGAAAATCATCATTAAAACATATTGAACTTGAATTGTTAGGAGATATCAACGGGAAATCCATACTTCACTTGCAATGCCATTTTGGTCAAGATACCATTTCGCTATCTCGATTGGGGGGAAAAGCTACAGGAATAGATTTATCGGATAATGCAATTAATTATGCTCAGAACATGGCAAAAGGGCTAAAAACAGATACTCAATTCATTTGCTCGGATATATATGAGCTTCCGAATGTTTTAGATAACAAGTTTGATGTTGTTTTTACTAGTTACGGAGTAATTGGGTGGCTGCCAGATATGGAACAGTGGGCTAAAATTGTTGCGCATTATTTAAAACCGGGTGGACAATTTATTATGGTGGAATTTCATCCTGTAGTGTGGATGTTTGATGATGATTTTGAATCTATTGATTATAGCTATTTTAAAGGAGCAGAAATCATTGAACAATTAGAGGGGAGCTATGCAGATAGAAACGCAACAATCAATTACTCGACTATTACATGGACCCATAGCTTGAGTGAAGTCATATACAACCTTATTCGGGCAGGCATTCATATCACCAAATTTGAAGAATATAATTATTCCCCATACAATTGTTTTAAACATACAATCCAAGTAGATAAAGATAAATATCGGATAAGACACTTAAACAACAAATTGCCCATGACTTATGCCATTACAGGAGTAAAGCCATAAAAACTAAAAGATAATCCCGTAAAGTGTATTTGTTCCAATACCGAATGGCACATTCATGTATATAAAATAGCCTTGCTTCCAATGTTTTAGCTTTTGCAATAATTCCTGTATAATGCGTGAAACCGATTGATAGAAAATCAGTCCAGTTAAAATCATCCGCCGCTGGCTGATGAATTGTCATTAACAACAATTTGTCATTCAGCACCAAAAGTCGTTATGAGGGCTTTCCGAAACATACCTCCCAATACCATAATACAGAAAGAGCTGTTCTTTATTCACTAATGCAGCAGCACGGTACTGGCTGCGCAAAATGGCTTCCTTTATAGGCTTTTATTGCTTCCATATAGTTCAGGCTTATATCCATCGTGTTCTTAATTTGGATGCAAGAGTACGAAATTAAAGCAGGGAATCAACAACTTGGTTTGCGAAACCAATAAAATTAAATTGATCTTTTCACTCTTTTCAATACCATAATCGAACTACCCGCTTTGTTCCCATACTCGGAAGCTTGATTTTGTACATAGCCCTCGAAAAGAGGAGCTTTTTCAGGATTCTTTATTTTCAGTTCATTGCATCTTTTCATAATATTCTCCTTATCTTTAGCACAGTCTGCAAATACGCTGTATGTATTTATGGTTTCATCAATCAATTCCATTCCGGCTCGGGCAAACTGTTCTAATAACTCCTTACGAGTTATTAATGACGAGTGTTGAAATGCGTTCTGAACATCAATGTATGTTTCCTCAATAATGATTATCCCTTCATCGGATAAGTGTTTCGAAAGTACTGTAAGCGCTGTGAAATAGTCATTGAAAATAGGACCGGTTGCTCCAAAAATGAAAACGTCGAATATATCCAATTCTCTTATTTTCTCACGAACGTCACCGGCTTCAAACTGGCATAATGTGTCTACACCATATTCTTTTGCTTTTTCTTTCGCTGCTGCAATAAATTCAGGTACGGCGTCTATGCCATGACATTTACATCTTAACGCCTTCGCTAATTTTATCGAAACGGCACCTTTGCCACACCCCAAGTCCAAAACCTGAAGATTTAAATAGGTCTTATAATGATTCTGAATCATTTTTAGCACAACTTCGGGAGGGGTTCCGAGTTCCCAGCAATCCTGAAAAATATATGGCAAAAATGGAACAATCGCCGTATCTCGTTGAACATCCATTGCTGCTGCAACACTTTCTTCTATTGTTTTCATGTACTGTGATATTTATTAATACTCTTTTCCACTTCTGTCCGGCAGCTAATTGCCATTTAAGGCAATTGAGGTGCGTGTTAGTCAGATCTTATTCTTTAGTTTCAAATTCAGAACAATCTGATAAATGACAACGAGACAAAATATTGTTTTCCAAGGATCATAGTCTTTGGGAATTGCCACATACTCAGGATGCGTATGCCAACAATTATTTCGGCAGCCACACACAAGTCTTTTCAATCATCCCCGTGCCAGCCGTGAAACTTGCTTTTTGGCTTCGTCCAGTGTAACAAACCGGTAACAAAATAAAGGAATTTATAGGCTAAAACAAGAAAACAAGTAAAACAAAGGGAACAACGCAAACAAACAACAAATATATAGAAATAAACCGTTTACATTCAATCTATCAGCTTTTTTTTTCTCTTCTTCCACAACTGATAACTATTGATTATATTTTGCCAGAGCACATACGACCCCGGACCAACGGAAGACAACGGATTAAGATAAGTATATGCCATCCAGATGGCAAGCACCGTATTCTTTTGCCCCAGCGCCTGCCCTCCACTGATGCGCTCACCATAATGACCGCCGATTCTCTTTCCCAAATAGAATTGTATACAGCAGGTTATCAGTCCCGCCAGGGCTATCAGCAGTTCAACAAATACCGGTGCATCACTATTGACCAATGAACGTACCGTCTGCCCTGAGACAATGGCAAGAGCTACCGCCCACAAATAGAAGGCTGCATCATGGAAACCCAACAGAAAATGATGCACCTTCGGCACAAACGCACGCAGAAACCATGCCAGCAAGAAAGGACAAAGCAGCAATGGAAAGACTTTACTCAGAATTTTCAGGAATGCAACAAAAAAAGTAATGTCAGCATGAGGCTCCACCAACGGGAAAACCAAAGGAACAGCCACAGCCGCCAGAAGATTGGACAACAACGTATAGGTCGTCAGGCTGGATGCGCTTCCACCCAGTTTACCGGTAATGACAGCCGCAGCGGTTGCAGTGGGACAAATGAGACAGACCATTGCACCTTCAAACACTTCCCGGTAGACCTCCTCCATAGGGCAACACACCAACAATACCGCAACAATCAAGCAAGAAACCGTCTGGAACAGCAGTAACCATCCATGCCACGATTTGGGTTTCAGTTCATGCACCTCCACCTTACAGAAAGTGAGCAGAAGTTGGGAAAAAATCAAAAGTGGAGTCAGGAAAGCCACTAACCCATTCACATAAGGTTTGGCAGGCGCCACAAAAGGAATGTCTGCAAAAAAGAAATATCCCAAAGTACCGGCAAGCATTGCCAAAGGCAACGTCCAGTTCTTTATAAAACGAACCAGCATACTTGATTTGCTATTTTAATTATCTGCCGCAAAGTTACGCATATTATCAATACATTGAGCCACTAATTACTCAAACACAGACATTAATTACACTAAAAATGAGAAGAAGAACAATAAAACTGAACATAATCCATTAGTTTTCTATAAATTTCCACTACATTTGCCAAGCGAAAAGGAAGCATTGTCTTTGCTACAATTATATGAAACTATACAGACGATACATATTATATATAAGTATATGCTTAGGGCTGCTTATCTCCCCCTTTTGCAGTGGCAGCGCTGAAGCGAAAGACTTTGTTGTCGTTATAGACCCCGGACACGGTGGACACGACCCGGGTGCAGTGGGAAAAATTTCCAAAGAGAAGAATATCAACCTGAATGTAGCACTCAAACTTGGCAAACAAATCAAGAAGAACTGCCCTGATGTAAAAGTTATCTATACGCGGGACCGGGACATATTCATCCCCCTGGACCGGCGCGCTGAAATTGCCAATAACGCCAAAGCTGATTTGTTCATCTCCATACATACCAATGCCCTGGCCAAAAACCGGACGGCCAAAGGAGCCTCCACCTGGACACTGGGTCTGGCAAAATCGGATGCCAATCTGGAAGTAGCCAAGCGCGAAAATGCCGTTATCCTCTACGAAAGCGACTACAAGACGCGGTATGCCGGCTTCAATCCCAACTCGGCAGAGTCCTACATCATCTTCGAATTCATGCAAGACAAATACATGTCACAGAGTGTGCACCTCGCCTCCCTCGTACAAAAGCATTTCCGCCAAACCTGCAAACGTACAGATCGGGGCGTGCACCAGGCAGGTTTTCTGGTATTGAAGGCCAGTGCCATGCCAAGCATACTGGTGGAACTCGGATTCATCTCCACACCGGAAGAGGAACGGTACCTGAACACTGAAGCAGGAACCACCTCACTTGCCAACGGTATCTTCCGCGCTTTCCTCACCTATAAGCGCGAGCAGGAAATCCGGTTGAACGGAAGCAGCAATACCATTCTTCCGGAGGATGTACCCGAGCCCGTTCAAGAAGAAGGCAACGCAGCTACAGCGACACCGGAAAAGAAAAATGCACCTCAAGCGGAGAGTAACCAAGCTGCCCAACGCCCGCAAAGGTCAGAAAATGCAGCCGTTTCCCAAACAGAACAGAGCGGCATCGTGTTTAAGATACAGATACTCACTTCTTCACGTCCTCTGGCCAAGAATGACAAAAGACTGAAAGGACTGAAAGACGTGGATTATTATAAAGAAGGCGGAATCTACAAATATACGTACGGCGCATCACCCGATTACAACAAGGTGCTGCGCAGCAAACGTAGCATTACGGACAAATTCAAGGACGCATTCATCATTGCGTTCAAGAATGGAGAAAAGATAAACGTCAACACAGCCATCAGCGAATTTAAAAAGAACAGAAATAAATAACAAAAGATACATCATGAAGTATATTACAAAAGAAGTTAGAATAGGAATAGCAGGCATAGCTGCACTTTGCATATTGGTATACGGCATCAACTACCTGAAAGGGATAAATATGTTCAAGCCCTCCAGCTATTTCTACGTGAAATTCCAGAATGTCAATGGGCTGACAAAATCCAGCCCGGTCTTTGCCGACGGCTTCCGCGTGGGTATTGTCCGCGACTTGTACTACGACTATACCCAACCGGGCAAAGTCGTTGCCGAAATAGATGTTGACCCAGAGCTGCGCATTCCCAAAGGAAGTACGGCAGAACTGGCAGCCGAAATGCTTGGCGGCGTAAAGATGAACCTGCTGCTTGCCAATAACCCACGGGAGAAATACCAGATTGGAGACACAATCCCCGGCGTGCTGAACAACGGAATGATGGAAAAAGTTGCCACCATGATGCCGCAAGTAGAGAAGATGCTGCCCAAGCTGGATTCCATCCTCGCATCCTTAAATGTCATACTAGCCGACCCCGCCATCCCTGCAACCTTGCATAACGTACAAGATTTAACAGCAAGTATGGCCGTCACAAGCCGCCAGTTGCAAACTCTAATGAAGGATGATATTCCACAACTGACCGGCAAGCTCAATACCATTGGAGACAACTTTGCACTCATTTCCAACAACTTAAAGGAGATAGATTATGCTGCCGCCATGCAAAAGGTAGACGCAACTTTGAACAATGTAAAAATGATTACAGACAAATTGAACCAGAAAGACAATACCGTCGGACTTTTGCTAAACGACCCTTCTCTATATAATAATCTGAACGCCACCACTGCCAACGCAGCAAGTTTATTGGAAGACTTGAAATCGCATCCGAAACGATACGTCCATTTCTCCCTATTCGGCAAGAAAGATAAGTAAAAGATGGACGTTATATAGATTTTGTCTAAATAATAAGTCTATAAAGGAATTAAAAGGAAAGCCCTCATTTGCTCTATACAAGGAGCGAAAAAGGGCTTTTTCCTGCTCTGGGCACAGAAGGAAAACAAGAGACGCAAAGCTACATAAACCACTATATGACAAAGTATTAGATAAATGCAAGACACCTTATATAAGGAGTATACTCATAGTAACCGATAAGTAGCTGAAAGTAAAGAGCTTATTACTTTCCCTAAAAACGCAAGAAAAAAAGGATTTGTTTTTCTCGAATAAGATTGCCAATTTTGCAATCGTAGAAGTTATGCTTAATTAATAAATGTATTTATAGCCGTTATGAGTGAAATAGATCATGTCGGGCTGTGGAACCGCTGTCTTGAAATCATCAGAGACAATGTTCCGGAGCAGACATACAAAACATGGTTTCTTCCCATCATACCTTTAAAATATGAAGACAAAACGCTGGTCGTACAAGTGCCCAGCCAGTTCTTCTATGAGTTTTTGGAGGACAAATTTGTTGATTTGTTGCGCAAGACTCTCTATAAGGTCATTGGTGAGGGAACTAAATTGATGTATAACGTAATGGTGGACAAGAGCTCGCGGAAAACCGTCGACCTGGAGTCTACACAGCGTACCATCATACCGCAAAAACAAGTGATGGACAAAAGGATTCCGCAGATTCCCGTCCCCGAACTTGACCCGCACCTTAATCCAGAATACAACTTTGAAACCTTCATCGAAGGTTACAGCAACAAGCTGTCGCGCAGCGTTGCAGAAGCTGTCGCTCTCAATCCGGCTAAAACAATCTTCAATCCGCTGTTCCTATACGGAGCATCAGGTGTAGGCAAAACCCATCTTGCCAATGCTATCGGAACCAAAATCAAGGAACTATACCCGGAGAAAAGGGTATTGTATGTATCTGCACACCTATTCCAAGTGCAATACACCGATTCCGTACGTAACAATACGACTAACGACTTCATCAACTTCTACCAGACCATTGATATTCTAATCATTGATGATATTCAGGAATTTGCCGGCGTGACCAAAACGCAGAATACATTCTTCCATATCTTCAACCATCTGCATCAGAACGGCAAGCAGCTCATCCTCACTTCCGACCGTGCACCGGTATTGCTGCAGGGCATGGAAGAGCGTCTGATTACACGTTTTAAATGGGGAATGGTGGCTGAGCTGGAGAAACCTACCGTAGAACTCCGCAAGAACATTCTGCGCAACAAGATACACCGTGACGGCCTGCAGTTCCCCCAGGAAGTGATTGACTATATTGCAGAGAACGTGGGCGACAGTGTACGTGACCTGGAGGGCATCGTCATTTCCATTATGGCGCATTCCACCATATACAATAAAGAAATAGACCTGGAACTGACGCAACGTATCGTCCGCAAGGTAGTGAACAGCGAAAGCAAGGCAGTGACTGTCGATGAAATCATCAACACCGTATGCAAGCACTTCGGATTGGAAACTGCCACCATCCACACAAAATCCAGAAAGCGGGAAGTGGTGCAAGCACGACAAATAGCCATGTATTTAGCCAAAAACCATACAGACTTCTCTACTGCAAAAATCGGTGCGCTAATTGGACATAAAGACCATGCCACCGTATTGCATGCATGTAAAACCATCAAAGAACTGAAAGAGGTGGACAAATCATTCCGTGCGGAAATCGACGAGATTCAAGCCGCACTGAAAAAAGGATAAGAATAAAGGATAAGGGATTAAATGCAGCTAAGTATGCATTAGCTTAACCCCTTATCCCTAATCCTTAATTTTCAAAATCCCTGCTTTTTCATTATCTTCCAAAGATTCTCCGACATTGCCTCACTGTCTTTCTTCGTATAACGCACATCTGTAAAGACCTGCGCCAGCGTTTCCTTATTGTTCTCCAAGATGAACTGCTTGTTCTCAGGAAGCGATTCTTTATAGGCATACAACCGGTCAATGTCCTGAGGAGTATAATCATGATAAACCTCTTCGTGTACAATGGCCTCCAGCGGCAAACGGTCCACTTGTTCCGGCTGTTCGGCAGGCCATCCCACTGTGACTGTCGTGATGGGAAACACCAATTCCGGTAACTCCAACGCTTCGACAATCATCTGAGGGTTGTAAGTGGTAGTTCCCAGATAGCAAATGCCCAACCCCTTCTCCTCGGCAGCCACACAAAAAGTCTGTGCCACCAGCAAGGTATCGACAGCCCCCGTCACAAACCACTCAAAGTTGTTGTATCCCGGCTCAGCCTTACGTTGCTCACACCACTTGCTGAAGCGGCGCAAATCTATGCAGAAAGTAAGCACTACCGGTGCCGTCCGAACCATCGGCTGATTGAAATGTGCAGGCGCCAGTTTGGCTTTACGCTCTGCATCACGCGTCACAATCACACTATAAACCTGCATGTTCCCGACTGTAGAAGCCCGGAAAGAGGTTTCAAGCAAATCATTTAACAAATCAGCAGAAATATCCTTCTGCTGGTATTTTCGGATTGTTCTCCTTTGTTTCAAGCTTTCCATTCTTTCTTTTTTTGCAAAGATAATGTAATCCACGAACAATTCATTCAAGAGTTCACACTTTTTTTATCATCATATATCCGGAATAAAATACATCTTTTCAACAAGAAATGAACAATTATTATCTCTACGAGCAGATAAAAGTAACCTTATGTTCGACTAAACCGAGAACCTTTCAGCCCAACAAGTTGTTAATAAATTCCATTTTGGAAAACTTATTCGTTTACTCAAATCATTAAAACATTATAAACCAATAAATTAATAGCAATCAATAGAAAACGATACATCGGTTGATAAAAACATTCATTTTAATTTTGCCAAGTTGAAAAACATTCATAGCTTTGCAAATGCATTTGTTAACGATAAGTACAACTTCTACAACTTTACTTATTTGTAACTAATCCTAAGAGATACAACATTGTGGAAAAGAAAAATTATTCTTATGACGAAGCCTACGGAGAATCTTTAAAATACTTCCAAGGCGACGAGTTGGCTGCCAGAGTTTGGGTAAACAAATATGCAGTCAAAGATTCTTTCGGAAATATTTACGAAAAGTCTCCGGAAGACATGCATTGGCGAATAGCCAATGAGGTAGCCCGTATTGAGGCCAAGTACCCCAATCCATTAAGTTCAGAGGAACTTTTCGGCTTGCTCGACCACTTCAAGTACATTGTTCCGCAAGGAAGCCCGATGACCGGAATCGGAAACAACTATCAGGTAGCCTCTCTGTCCAACTGCTTTGTTATCGGTGTGGACGGCGAAGCGGATTCTTATGGTGCCATCTTCAAGATAGACGAAGAACAAGTACAGCTGATGAAACGCCGTGGCGGCGTGGGACACGACTTATCCCATATCCGTCCGAAAGGTTCACCGGTAAAGAACTCGGCACTGACCTCCACCGGCTTGGTTCCCTTCATGGAACGCTATTCAAACTCTACACGCGAAGTAGCTCAAGATGGACGCCGCGGCGCACTGATGCTCAGCGTATCCATCAAACACCCCGACTCGGAAGCCTTCATCGATGCCAAGATGACTGAGGGCAAAGTGACCGGAGCCAACGTTTCCGTAAAACTGACCGACGACTTCATGCAGGCCGCCATCGAAGGCAAACCATATACACAGCAATATCCGATTGACGCCACAGAGCCGGCATTTCAAAAAGACATTGACGCATCCGCATTATGGAAAAAGATTGTGCACAATGCATGGAAATCGGCAGAACCCGGTGTATTGTTCTGGGATACCATATTAAAGGAATCCGTGCCCGACTGCTATGCAGACCTGGGCTACCGTACCGTATCCACCAATCCATGCGGCGAAATTCCACTGTGCCCGTACGACTCCTGCCGTCTGCTCGCCATCAACCTTTACTCATACGTGGTCAATCCGTTCAAGCCGGACGCCTACTTTGACTTTGAGCTATTCAAGAAGCATGTAGCTTTGGCCCAACGCATCATGGACGATATCATCGACCTTGAACTGGAGAAGATAGAGCGCATCATGAGCAAGATAGATGCCGACCCCGAAAGTGAAGACGTAAAACATACAGAACGCGTTTTGTGGCAGAAGATTTACAAGAAAAGCGCCCAAGGCCGCCGTACCGGTGTAGGTATCACGGCAGAAGGCGACATGCTTGCCGCCCTGGGATTGCGTTATGGTACTGAAGAGGCAACCGAGTTCTCGGAGAAAGTACACAAGACGGTGGCACTCAACGCCTATCGCTCCTCCATAGAAATGGCCAAAGAGCGCGGCGCATTCGAGGTATACGATACAGAACGCGAAAAGAACAACCCGTTCATCAACCGCCTGCGTGAAGCTGACCCGGAAATGTACGAGGAGATGAAGAAGTACGGACGCCGCAACATTGCCTGTCTGACCATCGCCCCGACCGGCACCACCAGCCTGATGACTCAAACCACCTCCGGTATCGAGCCCGTATTCCTGCCCGTGTACAAGCGCCGCCGCAAAGTGAATCCCAACGATACGAACGTCCATGTGGACTTCATCGACGAAACCGGAGATGCCTTTGAAGAATATATCGTGTTCCACCCCAAGTTCGTGACTTGGATGGAAGCACAAGGATACAACCCCGCCAAACGCTACACGCAGGAAGAAGTGGATGCCCTGGTAGAGAAATCACCTTATTATAAAGCAACCTCCAACGACGTGGACTGGCTGATGAAAGTCAAGATGCAGGGACGTATCCAAAAATGGGTGGACCACTCTATCAGCGTAACCATCAACCTGCCGAACGACGTAGACGAAGACCTCGTGAACCGTCTGTATGTAGAAGCATGGAAATCCGGCTGCAAGGGCTGTACGGTTTACCGCGACGGTTCGCGTTCCGGCGTGCTCATCTCTACCAAGAGCGACAAGAAGTCCGAGCTTCCCCCGTGCAAACCGCCTACAGTCGTTGAAACACGTCCCAGAATATTGGATGCAGACGTTGTCCGCTTCCAGAACAACAAGGAGAAATGGGTGGCATTCGTCGGCTTGCTGGACAATCATCCCTACGAAATATTCACCGGTGTGCTGGATGATGATGAAGGCATCATCCTGCCGAAGAATGTGGTGTCGGGCCACATCATCAAGAATGTGGATGAGCACGGAAACAAGCGTTACGACTTCCAGTTCGAGAACAAGCGCGGATACAAAGTCACCATCGAGGGTCTGTCTGAGAAGTTCAACAAAGAGTATTGGAACTATGCCAAGCTGATTTCCGGTGTATTGCGCTACCGCATGCCTATCGAGCAGGTCATCAAGCTGGTAGGTTCACTGCAACTGGACAGCGAAAACATCAACACCTGGAAGAACGGTGTGGAACGCGCCCTGAAGAAATACATCCAGGACGGCACGGAAGCCAAAGGCAAGAAATGCCCCAACTGCGGTAACGAAACACTGGTTTACCAAGAAGGTTGCCTCATCTGCAAGACGTGCGGAGCTTCCCGCTGTGGATAATCCCACGGCAAGCACAAACGTTTGCATAGGAATTTAAATGACTTAGATAACGGTAGCTGCATGATTATGAGGAATAATTTCTATACTTGCATAATCATTGCAGCTATTGCTACTTCTAAATCTAATATAATATGACACTAATATTCAATATCGAGTATCGCACCAGCTGGGGTGAAGAAGTCAGAGTCCTGGGTTCCATCCCGGAACTTGGCAACAACCAGCCCGACAAAGCCACCCCCCTGCACACTGTAGACGGCATTCACTGGACCGCGGAAGTGGATATCCAGATTCCCGGTAATGGAAGCGTCGAATACAGTTACCACATCTATCGAGATGGCAGAACCATACGGACAGAGTGGAACAGCCTGCCACGCATCCTGCACGTTGCAGACAATCCGAAGAAAGTTTACCGCATAGAAGATTGTTGGAAGAATCTGCCCGAGCAGCAGTATTTTTATACATCCGCTTTCACAGAATCCCTGCTGGCGCATCGCGAACGCAGTGCCGCCCCGAAAAGCTACAAAAAGGGGTTGCTGATAAAGGCGTACGCCCCCTGCATAGACAGCGACCATTGCCTGGCACTCTGCGGAAACCAGAAGGCGCTGGGTGACTGGAACCCGGACAAAGCTGCCCTTATGAGCGACATCGACTTCCCCGAATGGCAGGTAGAAGTGGATGCCGGTAAAATCAGCTTCCCGCTGGAGTATAAATTCGTCCTTTACAACAAGAAAGAGCGCCGTGCCGTGGCCTGGGAGAACAATCCCAACCGTTATATGGCCGACCCGCAGATAGCCGCCAACGAAACGCTGGCTGTCGGCGACCGTTATGTATACTTCAATCTTCCTGCATGGAAAGGTTCCGGAGTAGCCGTACCCGTATTCTCCCTGCGCTCCGAGAAAAGCTTCGGTGTAGGCGATTTCGGCGACTTGAAGCGCATGATTGACTGGGCAGTTGCCACCAATCAGAAGGCGGTGCAGATTCTGCCCATCAACGACACTACCATGACGCATACCTGGACAGACTCCTACCCTTACAGTAGCATCTCCATCTATGCCTTCCATCCCATGTACGCCGACTTGAAGCAGTTGGGCGGCTTGAAGGACAAGAAGGTGATGGCCGAATTCAACAAACGCCAGAAGGAACTGAATGCCCTGCCCACCGTGGACTACGAAGCTGTGAACAAGACAAAGTGGGAATACTTCCACCTCATCTTCAAGCAGGAAGGGGAAAAGGTGCTGGCATCGGATGCTTTCCGTAATTTCTACGAAGCCAATAAGGAATGGTTGCAGCCATATGCCGTCTTCAGCTACCTGCGTGATGCCTACAAGACCCCGAATTTCCACGAGTGGCCCAAGTATGCCACCTACGATGCCAAAGAGATAGAGACATTGTGCCGGCCGGACTCTGCCGACTATCCGCATATTGCCATCTACTACTACATCCAGTTCAATCTGCACCTGCAACTGCTTGCCGCCACCGAGCATGCGCGCGCCAACGGCGTAGTGCTGAAAGGCGACATCCCCATCGGCATCAGCCGCAACAGTGTGGAAGCCTGGAAGGAACCCCACTACTTCAACCTGAACGGCCAAGCCGGTGCACCGCCCGACGACTTCTCCGTGAACGGACAGAACTGGGGCCTCCCCACCTACAACTGGGATGTCATGGAAAAAGACGGTTATGCCTGGTGGATGAAACGTTTCCACAAAATGGCAGAATACTTCGATGCCTACCGCATAGACCACATCCTCGGCTTCTTCCGCATTTGGGAGATACCAATGCACGCCGTACACGGGCTGTTGGGACAATTCGTCCCCGCCCTGCCCATGACGCGCGAGGAGATAGAAAGCTACGGGCTGGCATTCCGCGAAGACTTCTTCCTGAAGCCCTATATCCATGAGTACTTCCTCGGACAAATCTTCGGCCCGCATACAGACTATGTGAAACAGACCTTCATAGAGCCGACAGACACGTGGGAGATTTACCGCATGCGTCCCGAGTTCGACACCCAGCGCAAGGTGGAAGCCTACTTTGCCGGAAAAACGGACGATGACAGCATCTGGATTCGTGACGGGCTTTACGCCCTTATCAGCGATGTGCTGTTCGTGCCCGACCGCAACAATCCGCACGAATACCATCCGCGCATCGGCGTGCAGCACGACTACATCTACCGCGCACTGAACGATTGGGAAAAGGCTGCCTTCAACCGGCTGTATGACCAGTACTACTATCACCGCCACAACGACTTCTGGGGACAGCAAGCCATGAAGAAACTGCCGCAACTGACACAGTCCACGCGCATGCTGGTATGCGGTGAGGACTTAGGCATGATTCCCGATTGCGTGGCATGGGTGATGAACGACCTGCGTATCCTTTCCCTGGAGATACAACGTATGCCGAAAGACCCGAAACAAGAATTCGGCCACACAGACTGGTATCCATACCGTTCGGTCTGCACCATCTCCACGCACGACATGTCTACCCTGCGCGGCTGGTGGGAAGAAGACTTCCAACAGACGCAGCGTTACTACAACACCATGCTCGGGCACTACGGTGCCGCACCGGCAACGGCCACGCCGGAGCTCTGCGAAGAAGTGGTTCGCAATCACCTCCATAGCAACTCCATCCTCTGCATCCTCTCCCTGCAAGACTGGATGTCCATGGACGGCAAATGGCGCAACCCGAACGTGCAGGAAGAACGCATCAATATTCCTGCCAACCCGCGGCACTACTGGCGCTGGCGCATGCACCTGACACTGGAACAACTGATGAAGGCAGAAAGCCTGAACGAGAAAATAAGGAGCATGATAGAAAGCACCGGAAGATAAGAAAGGATTCTTAGCAAAGTATTATTTTAGGCACGGATTACATGGACAATCACGGATAATATTGAAAGCAACCGTGATAACTCGTATAATTCCGTGCCTAAAATAGTTCGATAAGTTTATTCCGACCCTCACATAATTGTATTCTATAAAAAACAATTTCGCGCTATTTTTATATTTTACAGAATACAATCCGCAACCTGAATCGTAATAACCGGATACTGATTTGCCCGTACCACAAAATATCAGTAAGTTTGCAGAAAACAATCTACAAGTAATGACCAGTTATATTTTCCTTGACACGCTTCGCTTCTTCGCCCATCACGGCGTGGGTGAACAAGAAACCGTGGTAGGCAATGAGTTTACCGTCAGCCTGCGCCTGCAAGTTGATATCCGGCGTGCGGCAGAAACGGACGACGTAGCCGACACCGTGAGCTATGCCGATGTACATACAGCTGTGAAGGCAGAGATGGACATTCCTTCCAAACTATTGGAACATGTATGCGGGCGAATTATAAACCGATTGTTCCACGACTTCCCACAGATAGAAGAAATAACCCTCAAGCTGGCAAAGCGCAATCCACCGATGGGCGCGGATATAGAGGCTGCAGGAGTGGAAATATGCCAACGCCGCGGAGAATGACAGATTGCCGAATCACCCCATTCACTATTGATACACAGACACTTCCCACTGCAAAGACACTGCATGCTTTTTGCAGTGGCGCTGCAAACGGTTTGCAGTAACACTGCACATATATTTGCAGTAGTACTGCAATAGCTTTGCAGTGACGCTGCAACAGATATGCAGTAGCACTGCAAAATGTATACAGAAGTTCTGCAGTGAGCATGCAGCAACTTTTCTGCCGTAGAATACAACCATTGATACCAATATTCCGTACCTTTGCCCCATCATCAACAAAAAGTCAATGAGAAACGCTATACAACGACTGGCATTACTCCCCATCGTCGCTCTCTTCCTGCTACCGACCGCTTGCCACCGGACGGACGGACGGGCAGAAGCTTTATTGAACAACGCCGACTCATTGCTGACAGCAAATCCGGACAGTGCTCTGCGACTGCTGGAGGCACTGCCTGCAACCACCGAACTTACACGTCGGGAGTCCGCCCGATATGCCCTGCTGCTGGCCCAAGCTACAGACAAATGCGAAAAACCGCTGCTACCCTGCGACTCGCTACTGGACGTGGCACTGGATTATTATGACGATGACGAGCGCGAACGGGCGGTGGCACTGCTCTATAAAGGAAGGCTGGAAGCGGAGATGGCACAAAGCGAACGTACCGTCGACTTCCTGCTGGGAGGATTGGAAATCATAAAGAAATTTCCCCAAGAGATTGAGATCAGAAGACATCTGCTCAGCTCATTGGGAAACGAATATTATGATGCACGGCTATATGAAAAGGCAGGAAAGACGTATAAAGAATTGTACGAATGCTGCTTTACGGATAAGGATAAAGCAATAGCACTATATTCTCTTTCTCAAGACCTCCTCACCTCAAACAAAGATTCGCTAATTGCACTAAAGCATAAATCCTTTGAATATGCAAAGAAGTCCAAAGACTCCGCAATGATAGCAATCACTGCACTAAATCTAAGTTTTGAAAATTCAGAAGAAGAAATCGACAAGTCCTTACATTATGCACAATTAGCACTAAAATGGCTTCCAAACAACAAAGAAAGAAATAGCTACTATGCCAATTTAGGAGATATTTGGTTTAGAAAAGAAGAATATGACTCTGCCACTCACTACCTAAACAAAAGTTTAGAAAACAATAAAAGCATAAGCAAAAAAGCTGCTACTCTATTAAGCTTAGCAGATATAAAAGAAGAGCAAAAAGACTACCAAGCAACTACCGAACTATTGTATCAATTCATAGACATTGCAGACTCCACTTATTTTAGTGAACAGTCCACCCAAATACAGCAACTGGTTCATCAATATGACATCAAGCAAAAGGTTGACCAAGAACAAAGGAGAAGTAAGTATCTACTGAGAAACGTAATAGGAACTTTCCTTATTCTCTGCCTTGTCCTTATTGTGTTTTTTCAATATCGTATCAATAAACGAGACAAGCAAAGAGCCATCAACGAACAAAAATTAGCGCAAGCCCAAGAGAAATACAACAACCTGAAGTATTCCATCAACGAAAGCCAGCACATCATCACTCTGCTAAGGAAAGAACAATCTGACTTTTCGCAAGAGGCAGAAAAGTACAGACAAGAAATAACCGAACGGGAAACCGCCATCGAAAGATTGAAAGCAGAAAAGGAAGGTCTGCGCACTTGGCTGTTCAAACAAAGCGGTATCTATCAAAAAGTAGAAAAGTTGTCCAAACAAAAAGTGACCAGTAAGAAAGAGCTTACCGTACTGACAAACCACGAACAGAAAGTTCTCAAAGAAGTTGTCATGGAACTCTATGCCGACTATATATCTGATACGCAAACTCAATATCCTCTACTGACAGACGAAGACTTGCTCTACCTCTGTTTAGAGAAAGCCGGCTTCTCCTATCAAACCATCGCCCTCTGCTTCGGCAATACCACCACACACGTAGTTGCTCAAAGAAAATACCGCATAAAAGAGCGCATGAACGAAAGCAAATAACCCAATTGTGACTTATCAAAATCGCATAACACTGTAAATCTGCATATTACATTTTTACAGTGTGATTCTTTTTATACCTCCATTCCATCATTATCCTCTAACTTTGCCGCTGTTAAACCAATAAAAATTAAAAGAAATGAAAGCAAAGTCATTTATGTTACTTTTAGCAACACTATTCATTTTACCAGTGAGTGAAGCCGCAATAACAAAAAAGAGAAGAATAATCCATTATAAGGAATCAGTACGTAGAGAACGTATAACGACCCGTGTTCCTATAGATTATACTATAGAAACCACTGGTGATGAGAACGGTTTGCAGATTATTTTTCTATTCCCCATGCACGAAGCTGACATTACCGTGACAGACAAAAACGGCAATGTAGTGATTGAAGAGAATCAAACAAACTTATACGAAGGGAAGGCACTCTATGTCCACAGCTCCAAAGCCTACCCTTATACCTTAGTTTTAACATCCCCTGCTGTAGACATCACGGGAGAAATCACATTAGAGGAAGAGAACTAATAGTACTATTATAATCAACTTAAGTATTAACCAACTAAGAAGAAACAAATGAAAAAATTATTCATTATCTTTGCAAGCATGTTCTTCATGTTTGCATGTACACAAGAAAAAGACAGTCTTCTTTCTGAAAATGAGAAAGCTACTGCCCAAATACCAGAGTTGACCACAGCCGAAGCACAAATGAAATTTGCCAAGCTATTGTCTCAAGCAGCTTCCAACAGTGTTGAAGTGCGCAAATTCTTGAAGAATGAAGCAACGAAGCAATTCGACAACGACTATGATGTATTCTATCCGATGGTAAAAAACAAAATTGTTACTGACGGCAAGAGTTTCAAAGATATTCTACTCTCTTACTGCAAAACCCCGAATGAGCTAACAGAGATTGAACAGTCTCAGTTGCTCCTAAATATCCTGATTCCGGACTTGACACTCTTTTGGGATTTCAATGCTAAGAAATGGGATGTAAACGACAAGGAAGTCGTAGTATTGTGCCGCGATGACGAAAGAGACACCATGTATGAAAACGGAGAAAACATCGGGCAAATGACAAAAGGAGATGTTCCCGGTTTTCCCTGCTTAGTTATAAAAAACAATGAGCGTTTAAAAGTGAAAAACATCAATACCCGCTCTGGAGAAGCTACCTATGAATTTATAAGCGATGCATTCAATGGAAGCAAGCGGATTGAACGCCCTACAACAAGGCACTCGGAGTATGATATAGCAGTTGATACAGAAGAAAATTTAGATGCATATATTCCTCAAAAAGAGATTCCAGATATTTGCATAAAAGCTTACGAAGAATTTAAAAATGTACCGAATGCTTATCAAAGAGATAATATCTATTATAATATTAATAAAAGCAATAATCCTGGATATCTGGACAGAAATATAAGAGACAGAATATACAGATTCCGAATTAATGCCAATGCATACTCCAAAATTGCTGAGCAAGACAAAGATCCTAAATTGCAAAATCATACAGAACATAAACGTAAACTGACTGTTGATGAAATAAGAAAAAAGATATGGACTGATGGAGCTTTTGAATTTAAATTCAAAACTTACATTGCCGGAGAAACTGCAAAAGAAGCAATGGAAGTATCTAAATCATTTACTGTGAAAAGTACAGAAGCATTTTCAATCAAGAAGGTTCATTTACGTCATAAAAACAGTACTATGTTCAGAGAGTCAAAAAACTTTTATTCATTCAATTTGGATGACTTAAGATCCAAATGGATATATCCAGAAAAGTTAGAACAAAAATCTGAAGAAAACTATGTATTTACAGAGCCTTGGGATCTTTATGGAAAATCTCTCACTATCTTTCTATTCATTGAAGAAGTGGATGATTCCCAAACAATAACCGAAAAAAAGACTGTTGTTAGTGAATTTACCAACAAGGCAGATTTTTCTCTTACCGGAGGAGGGAAAGTAGATGAAATAGAACTTACTGCTAAACTTGGATATGGTTTTTCTCACACCAAGACTGTTTCCAACGAGGTGTCAATTACCACCAATGTAGGTTCTGATGATTTAGGTTCTGTATCTTTCCAATATTATAACCCCATCATTCGTGACAGAAATAGTATAGGAGATTGTAAACTATTCAATGCTTCTACCGGCGATGTATCAGTCACATTATTACCGATAGACACATCCAAATAAAAGAAAATACAACTTATTTGCAATGGCTTTTTATCCCATTGCAGATAAGTTTTCCCTAAAGGGCAACCAAGTGAACTATAGATTAAATCATATATTATGCGTAAAATTCTTTTTATAACAGTAATGGCCGTAGCAGCACTTTTTTCATTTGCTTCCTGCGACAAAGAAGAGGAACCTGCTAATCCCAATCCCTACAGTGTACGGTTCGGTTACATCCGAGGAACAATAAACGGAACGGCATTCTGTCTTCAAAACAAGGAAGCACCGGGAGAAACTTATATAACCAACGGAAATATTTATACCGAATATCCCAAGTTAGGAATTAATTCTTATGGTACAAATATCCCTATTACAAAAGACCAAAATGAATTCGTCTATGGTTTTGTATTCCATCTCGTACCTATAAAAGCCGGAGCGTATGATGTCATAAGCCCCAATCATGAAATGTTTCATAACAGAGTATGCTTTATGGACAAACGAGACACCAATAACGAAAAATGGTATGAACCCCTGAAACAACCGGTAAAACTCCTCATCAACCGTGCAGAGTTTGTGGATAGCAGCAATATACCCTTTATTGAAGGAGTGATAAATGGAGTACTTTACAATCAAGAGAATCTGAATGACTCCATCATCGTAGAGAACGTAGAGTTCGGGGTACATTATTAAACTGGTATTGAAGCCAGCGATAGCTGGTAGATGTACTAAAATAGACTACAAAGCATCACTGCCGTAATTGAATTCTGTTCATTCCGGTAGTGATACTCATTCAGCCTATTTTTTCCGTTTCCGCTTCTTTGCCGATTCCACCGCTTCGGCCACCACCGGCTTATTTGCAAACCGCTTGGTGTAGTTGCTATAATCGGGAACAGTGCGTTCATACGTCGGGTCGACAAACAACGGGCTGGAAATGATATGGTCTGCCGTACTGCGGTTGCAGCAGAACACGATGTTCTCCACGCCGGCAAGGCGGGTCAACGCCTTCACATCCGTATCGTGCGGCTGAAGGGTCATGGGGTCGGTGAAAAAGAAAAGATAGTCAATCTCTCCGTCCACAATGCGCGAGCCCATCTGCTGGTCACCGCCCAAAGGACCGGATTTAAGGATAGTGAAATCCCACTCCACATCAGGATGTTTCTCCCGGAGGGCTTCGAGGATAAGGGTACCCGTGGTGCCCGTACAATAGAATTTATGCCCCATCAGCAATTCCGAGTTCCACAGTACCCACTCGATGAGGTCTTTCTTCATGGCGTCGTGTGCCACTAATCCGATTTTTCTAACTAGTTTTTCCATAATTCAAAACCTTTAATAGATTGAACAATTATAAAAGGCAACAGTTCCTACAATTGGGAAAAGAATTTCTTTCCATGCAGATAAAACTGCGCCAATATACTGTTTTTTGTCCGTTCCGGTATTACGGCAAGCGTAGTTTTTTTCAGATTCTCTTTGCGGGACGCTGTCAATGAAGCGCGGAGGGAGTGGTAGGCACGGCGCGCACGGAATACGGCCAAAGCATTGGGAAACTGGCCTTTCAGCATGAAACTGAACGCAGCCACATAATCGAGCACCACACGTACACGCATCACGGACGCCAAGTCCTCCTGCGGCAGATTCTTATAAAGCATGACAAGGTTATTACGAAAATTGAGGAAGGTCTTGCGCGGATTCTCCTTCTTCAAAGTGGCCCCTCCCACATGAAATACCACACTCTGCGGTATACATGCCAACTGTCTGCCACGGGCACGAAGCCGCCAACATAAATCTATCTCCTCCATGTGGGCAAAAAAACGTCCGTCCAACCCACCCGCTTCCCGGTAATCCGCCAGACGGATGAACAAAGCCGCCCCCGTAGCCCAGAAAATGGGTATCACCGTGTCGTATTGCCCCTTGTCCTCTTCTACCACGCCCATAATACGGCCGCGGCAGAAGGGATAGCCATAGCGGTCGATGAAACCTCCCGCAGCTCCGGCATATTCAAACTGCCCCTTGTTACGCCAACTGCGTATCTTCGGCTGGCAAGCGGCCGTCTCCAGATGGGCATCCATATACTCTGCCAACGGGACAAGCCAGTGCTCGGTGACCTCTACATCGGAGTTGAGCAGCACTACATATTCTGCCTCCACCTGCTTCAATGCCAGATTGTATCCGTCGGCAAAACCGTGGTTCTCTTCCAGCAGAATCAAGTGCACAGAAGGAAACTCACGACGGAGCATTGCCACGGAGGCATCCGTAGAGCCATTGTCCGCCACATACACCACAGCACCATCCGCCTCCGAAAAACGCACAACAGAGGGAAGGAAGGAACGGAGCATATCACATCCGTTCCAATTCAATATGACAACAGCAATCTTATCCATGTTGCACAGATTCTTTTCGTTTATTTTTCCAGCGTTTATGAGACCAGAACCAATAAGCCGGTTCGCGCCGGATGGTCTGCTCCAGACGACGGGCGAAGCACTCGGTTATCTCGCCATCCGCCGTCTGCTTGGGAGTTTCGGTAACCAAGTCGAAGAGCACTTTGCAATATCCTCTGGATGTCCGTTCCAATTCACAATAAAAGACGGGGAAGTCCATCAGCTTGGCAATGCGCTCGGCGCCATCCATGAACACGGTGTCCTGACTCAAGAAAGTGGTCCAATAATGGGCCTCGCTGCGGTTGGGCGACTGGTCCGTAATCAGGCCGATGGCTATCCGCCTGCCTTCACGGCGAAGCTTTATCACTTCGCGTGCCGTGGAATGTTTCGCCACATTGTATCCTCCGAACCGGGCACGGATATGCTTAAACATCTCGTCCAGATACTTATTGCTTAGCGGTTTGTACACCTGCACCGGGATGTCGCCCGGATGCATGATGGCCCCCATGCCTATAATCCACTCAAAATTGGCATAATGGGGAATCAACAGTACAATGCCTCCATGCTTCTCTATCATGGCAAGGTATTCTTCCTTATTATCATACTTCATCCGGCGGCAGAGCTCCTCGAAAGACATGCGCAGCATCTTCACCTCTTCCAGCATATAGTCGCAGATATAATGGTAGAACTTGCGCTCTATCTCCATCAATTCGGTTTCCGACTTCTCCGGAAAGGAATTGCGAAGGTTGCGGCGAACGACTTTCTTCCGATAATGCACGACGTGGCGCATCAGGAAGTACAGCCCGTCAGACAATGCATAAAGCGCCCGGAAAGGCAGAAGTGCCACAAGCCACATGCCCGCATAAGTCAGCCAATAGACAATTTTTGATTTCACTTCGTCAGTTATGAGTTATGAGTTATTTGTTGCAAAGGCGGCATTCCTTATTCCATTGCTCCCAAGAGTGCGGTGCCGTCGGCATTGAAATCGCCCAGGCGCACAGACACGAGCTGGTTGTCCAAGGCAGCATCATGAGGGACTTCCACACGGATATAATTGGGAGTGAAGCCGTGCATCGGCAGTCCGGGTTTGGGACGTTCCAGCAACACCGGCATCGTCTGCCCGATATGGCGCGCATAAAAAGCACGGGTCTTTTCGTCCGAAAGCTCCAGCAATTGCTGGCTCCTGCGGTGCTTTTCTTCGGGTGCCACCACGTGGTCTATCTTCAAGGCCTGCGTGCCGGGACGCTCCGAATAGCTGAAGACATGGAGCTGCGTCACGTCCAGGCTCTTGATAAACTCATAAGCCTGCCCGAAATACTCCTCCGTCTCTCCACGGGTACCCACAATCACGTCTACCCCTATAAAGGAATCGGGCATCACTTCCTTTATCTTCTTTATCTTCGAGGCAAACAAGGCGGTATCGTAACGGCGTCGCATCAGCTTCAGCACCTCGTCACTGCCCGACTGCAGCGGTATATGGAAATGAGGCATGAAACGCCGGGAACGGGACACGTATTCTATGATTTCATCTGTCAGCAGATTCGGCTCGATGGAGGATATGCGGTAACGCTCAATGCCTTCCACCTCGTCCAGCGCCTTCACCAAGTCGAAGAAAGTCTCACCGGTAGACTTGCCGAAGTCTCCGATATTGACGCCGGTCAATACAATTTCCTTTCCACCTTCGGCAGCCGCCTGGCTGGCCTGCTCCACCATAGAAGCAATGCTGCCGTTACGGCTACGTCCGCGGGCAAAGGGAATGGTGCAATAGGAACAATAATAATCGCAGCCGTCCTGCACTTTCAGGAAGAAGCGTGTCCGGTCGCCACGCGAACAAGACGGGGCAAACGAACGTATATCCTTCAAAGCGGAAGTGTAGGCCTCGCCGGTCTCGTGCTTCTGCAGATTGCCCAGGTAGTGGAGCAGGTCCTTCTTCTGCTCGGCTCCCAGCACGACGTCCACACCTTCTATCTTTGCCACCGTCTCCGGTTTCAGCTGGGCATAGCAACCGGTCACCACGACAAATGCACCCGGATGTTGCTTCACCAGTTTGTGGATGGCCTGGCGGCACTTCTTGTCTGCCACTTCCGTCACCGAGCAGGTATTCACTACACAAATATCCGCTTTCTCACCCTTGCGCGCCGTACGTACGCCCGCTTCCCGCAAAATTTTACCGATAGTAGAGGTCTCCGAGAAGTTCAGTTTGCACCCCAACGTATAGTAAACCGCCGTCTTATCTTGAAATATATTGGTATCTATCATGAGCTTATAAACACATTTATGCTGCAAATATATACATTATTAATCTATTTTTCCTACTTTTGCACACTCAACTAAAATTTGTGCAATGATACAAGAGAACTTTATCAAACTATACGAGCATAGTTTCCGCGAGAATTGGGACCTCCCCTGCTATACCAACTATGGAGAAAACGAGAGCTATACTTATGGCGAAGTGGCACAAGAAATAGCCAGACTGCACCTTATTTTCAAGTACTGCCAACTGCGCCGCGGCGACAAGATAGCCGTCATCGGCAAGAACAATGCCCGCTGGTGCATCGCCTATATGGCCACCATCACCTACGGCGGTATCGTAGTCCCCATTCTGCAAGACTTCAACCCCAATGATGTCCATCATATCGTAAACCACTCCGAATCGACGTTCCTCTTCACCAGCGATGCCATTTGGGAACATCTGGAAGAAGAACGGCTTACCGGAATTCGCGGTGTGTTCTCGCTGAGCGACTTCCGCTGTCTGTATCAGCGGGACGGCGAAACCATCCAGCGTTTCCTCAAGCATCTGGGCGATGAAATGGAAGCGACCTACCCGAACGGGTTCCGCAAGGAAGACATCGTTTACACGGACCTTTCCAACGACAAGGTCATGCTGCTGAATTATACCTCGGGCACCACCGGATTCAGTAAGGGCGTCATGCTGACGGGAAACAACCTGGCCGGCAACGTCACCTTCGGCATACGTACCGAGCTGCTGAAGAAAGGGGACAAAGTGCTCTCTTTCCTGCCTTTGGCACATGCATACGGCTGCGCATTCGATTTCCTTACCGCCACGGCCGTCGGCACACACGTCACACTGTTGGGAAAAGTGCCTTCCCCAAAGATTCTGATGAAAGCTTTCGAGGAAGTGAAACCCAACCTGATTATCACCGTCCCCCTTGTCATTGAAAAGATATACAAGAATGTCATACAGCCCATCATCAACAAAAAGACCATGAAATGGGCGCTCAGCATTCCCTTGCTCGACGGACAGATATACGGGCAAATCCGCAAGAAACTGATTGACGCACTGGGCGGACGTTTCAAGGAAGTCATCATAGGAGGCGCAGCCATGAACCCGGAAGTGGAAGAATTCTTCCACCGCATCAAGTTCCCCTTCACCATCGGCTACGGCATGACTGAATGTGCCCCTCTCATCAGCTATGCTCCCTGGAATGAATTCGTCCCGACTTCCTCCGGACGGGTACTCGACATCATGGAAGCCCGTATCTGCAAGGAAAACCCGGACGACAAACTCGGCGAAATACAAGTACGTGGCGAGAACGTGATGACGGGTTATTACAAAAACCCCGAAGCCACCAAAGAAGTCTTCACCGAAGACGGATGGCTTCGCACCGGCGACTTGGGTACACTGGACGACGACAACAACCTATACATACGCGGACGCAGCAAGACCATGATTCTCAGTTCCAGTGGACAGAATATCTTCCCCGAAGAGATAGAAGCACGGCTCAACAACATGCCTTTCGTCCTGGAAAGTCTTGTCATCGAACGGAATAAAAGACTGGTAGCGCTGGTTTATGCCGACTATGAAGCCCTGGATTCCTTGGGACTAAACCAGCCGGATAACCTTAAAACCATCATGGATGAGAATCTCAAAAATCTGAATAACAGCGTGGCAGCCTACGAAAAAGTAAGCCAAATCCAACTTTATCCGACAGAATTTGAGAAAACGCCCAAAAGAAGTATCAAGAGATACTTATACAACAGCATTGCCGAAGATTAATATGTTGTAAAACATATAGATAGGGATAAAAACAGCCGAAGCTCCAAAAAAAATATAAAAAAAGTTGGGGTTTCGAGAACAACATATTCAAAAAGTACATACCTTTGCAACGTTTTAATAAAGCAATTGATTGTATTACGTTTTAAAAGTAAAGAAAATGAAAAAATTAGTTTTGATGGCTGCAGCTATCGTAGCAGTATCTTTCGCATCTTGTGGCAACAAAGCAGCTAACGCTGAACAAGCAACTGCAGATTCTATCCGTATCGCTGACTCAATCGCAGCTGTAGAAGCAGCAGCAGCTGAAGCCGCAGCAGCAGCCGCAGCAGCTGACACTGTAGCAGTAGATAGCGCAGCTGTTGTAGCTGAATAATTTCAGTACAACACTCGAGAGAATTGAAAGTCTGACGTGCATACAAGCACACCAGACTTTTTTTATGTCTTATCCTCTCCTTCTGTTCCCTTCCAATTGTTAAGTCTTGGTCTTATTTCACAAAAAAGGGTATTATATGGCAGATAAATGATAAAGTATAGTGCATATACCAAATAAAAGCCGTTACTTTGCATCAACAAAACAATAAGAGGTTTATTACGATCTACGTTTCACTATGTTTCTCCTCGATTAGCCACATTGAGAATTTTCATTTCTGACTACAACTTCCTAAGACTCCTTTATTGAATTATTAATTTTTTATTTTTGTATTTTATGAATATGTACATTGGAAACCTTAGCTACAACGTTAGGGAATCAGATTTGAGACAAGTAATGGAAGAGTATGGAACAGTAGAATCAGTAAAACTGATTATGGACCGTAATACAAACAGATCAAAAGGTTTTGCCTTCGTAGAGATGCCCGAAGCTGCTGAAGCCCAACAAGCAATCAACAAACTGAATGGAGCAGAATATGTAGGCCGCCAAATGGTAGTGAAAGAAGCATTGCCAAGAAACTAAAAGAATTATTGGCTGACAATAAGGCAAAGAGCATACCCCTGAGTGGATATGCTCTTTTTTTTTGCATTAGTAACCTCGTAAAGAGACACAAGAGTATTCTTGCCAAACCTCTATACCACGCGCGTAAACCTCTACTTCAGATTCGTAAACCTCTATAACCGCAGCTTTACGTATCCCTCAATAAGCTCACACACATACGCTCCGAACATAGAAAAGCCCGGTCCTTTATCAGAACCGGGCTTCCTTATCATTATTAAGTCTTTTCTTATGCTTCTTCAGCAACTACTTCGAAAGGAATTTCTACAGAAACTTCCTTGTGCAGCTTAACGATAGCCTTGTAGTTACCAACTTCTTTCACTACGTCCTTAACAACGATAATCTTACGATCGATGTTGTGACCCAATTTAGCCAACTCTTCAGCAATCTGGATGTTACCAACAGAACCGAAGATAGTACCAGTAGAGCTAACCTTAGTGGCAATCTTCAATGATACGCCTTCCAGCTTAGCAGCCAGTTCTTCAGCATCCTTTTTGATTTTCTCCAGCTTGTGAGCACGTTGTTTCAGCTCTTCAGCCAACATTTTCTTTGCAGCCGGTGAAGCGATGACAGCTTTACCAGTCGGGATGAGGTAGTTACGACCGTAACCAGACTTTACTGTTACGATGTCGTTCTTATAACCCAAGTTTACAATGTCTTCTTTCAATATAATTTCCATACTTTCCTCCTCCTATTATTTCATCATGTCAGTTACATAGGGCAGCAACGCCAAGTGACGTGCTCTCTTCACAGCTTGAGCTACACGACGTTGGAACTTCAAAGAAGTACCGGTAATACGACGCGGAAGGATTTTACCTTGCTCATTCAAGAATTTCTTCAAGAATTCGGGATCTTTGTAGTCGATGTACTTAATACCGCTCTTTTTGAAACGGCAGTATTTTTTCTTCTTAACGTCTACTGAGGGCGGAGTTAAATATCTGATTTCTGATTGAACTTGTTGTGCCATGATTAATCCTCCTTTTTAGTTGATTTAACACTTCTTCTCTTCGCAGCATATTCAGCAGCGTACTTGTCTTGCTTGAAAGTCAAGAAACGGATAACGCGCTCATCACGACGGAAGTTTATTTCCAATTTCTCAATGACAGTAGGTTCTGCATTGAACTCAATCAGCTGATAGAAACCGGTTGACTTCTTCTGGATAGGATATGCCAGCTTCTTCAGTCCCCAGTTTTCTTCATTTACAATCTCAGCACCTTCAGCAGTAAGGATGCCTTTGAATTTTTCTACCGCTTCCTTCATCTGAACATCAGACAAAACGGGAGTCAAAATGAAAACGGTTTCGTATTGATTCATACTCGTTTAATTAAATAAATAAATTATTCGTTTTAAAAATGCGGTGCAAAGGTAGACATTTTATTTTGAACTACAAACATTTAATGTTTTTTTGTGTAGGGATATAGGAATTGTCTTCGGCTTGCACTATCTTTGCAAAGTTGTTTAAACAATAATTTCATGATAGAGCAATTCAACTTTGATATCCGCCTTATCTTTGCCATACTGAACGGTAAAGTGTCGGCTGCCATTAACCGAAAGCTGTCCCGCAACTTCCGCCAGAACGGTTTGGAGATTACTCCGGAACAGTGGACCGTCCTCATCTTCTTATGGGAAAAGGACGGGGTGACGCAACAAGAGTTGTGTAATGCAACTTTCAAAGACAAGCCCAGCATGACGCGCTTGATAGACAATATGGAGCGTCAGCATCTCGTCGTGCGCATATCGGACAAGAAAGACCGCCGAACCAATCTGATACATCTGACCAAGGACGGCAAGGAGCTGGAAGAACGCGCGCGCGTCATTGCCAACCAGACCCTCAAAGAAGCCTTGAAAGGCATCACCATCGAAGAGCTCAGTGTGAGCCAGGAGGTGCTGAGGAAGATTTTCTTCAATACGAAGGACTAAGATATAGGGATTAGGGGTTAAGGATTAGAGATTAAGGGAGGAGAAAACAAGGGGATGAAGCGTCATTTTTCATTCCTCATCTTCCATTCTTTATTAAAATATGGATTTTTTGCAAAAATAATTTCGCTTGTTAAAGAATTATGCTTTTCTTTGTGACAAGAATACGAAAGAATATAATAATCTAATTAAAATACACACACATGAAAGGCTTATTAAAAAATCTGGGATTGATATTAGTCGTAATAGGAGCTGTAATCCTGGTTGCATGTTCTTTTACCGGCAATGTTAACAACAATGCCATCTTGGGCAGTTCTGCCGTTTTGGTTGTAGTGGGATTGATTTCCTACATTGTCATCAACAAGAGAATTGTCGACTAATATCAAAAGAAAAGAAATAAAGAAGGCGGTTAGCATATACATGCAGACCGCCTTTTTTATTTTCTCTCCCCCAGAGGAGCCGAGCTTCATCAAGACTCAGCTTCCGGAGTAATCAGTTTATATCCTTTTCCGTGAATGTTGATGATTTCAATCGAATCATCTTCTTTCAGGTGCTTACGCAGCTTTGTGATATATACATCCATACTACGTGCATTAAAATAGTTGTCATCAATCCAAATAGTCTTCAACGCAAAGTCACGCTGCAGAATTTCGTTGGCATGTGCACAAAGCAAGCCCAGCAGTTCGGATTCTTTGGTGGTCAGTTTAGTCTGCTTCTCGGCAGTCGCCAGAATCTGTTTCTGCGTGTCGAATGTAAACTTACCAATCTTATAGATGTTGCTCTCCTTGTTCTTCTTTCCGCGAACACGTCTCAGGATAGCTTCAATTCTGAAAGTCAGCTCTTCCATACTGAAGGGCTTGGTGATGTAGTCATCGGCACCAATCTTGAAACCTTCCAGAATATCTTCCTTCAATGTTTTTGCCGTCAAGAAGATAATAGGTATTTCGGCATTGGCCGCACGCACTTCTTGTGCCAGTGTGAATCCGTCTTTCTTCGGCATCATCACATCAAACACACACAAGTCATATTTATTCTTCAGGAAAGCCTTGTATCCTGCTTCTCCATCGGGATATAACTCGGCAGCGTAACCTTTTGCCTGTAAATATTCTCTTAAAAGCATGCCAAGATTTTCATCATCTTCGCACAATAAAATACGCAGTTTCTCGTCCATATCAATCAATTTTTTAATAAAGGTAATGCAATAATAAATTTAGTTCCTACGTTCAGTTCACTTTCTGCCCGGATAGTTCCCTTATGATCCATGATAATCTTCTTCACATAAGCCAGTCCCAAGCCGAAGCCTTTCACATCGTGCAGATTACCTGTATGCACGCGATAGAACTTCTCGAATATCTTTTTCAAATTCTCCTTCTTGATGCCGATGCCGTTATCTTGGATGGAAATCATCAGTTTGCCAGGCTCATTCCAAGTCTTCACCGTCAGTTGCAGATCCGCATCCGGACGTTTATACTTCACTGCATTATCCATGAGATTGAAAATCACATTGGTGATATGCATCTCATCGGCAAAAATGGCAGAGTTGGTAGCTTTAAGCTCCGATTCAATCTTTCCATTATAACGCTCCACTTTCAGTGTAAACGTGTTGATAACACCCGCTATCAGCTCGTTGGCATCCAGTTCCTTATTCTTCAAAGTAGCCTTCTGACGGTCAAACATCGACATCTGAAGCACTTTTTCTACCTGGAACCTCAAGCGCTTCGTTTCATCGTTGATGACACCCGATATATGCTGGAACATAGTCGGAGACTTGCCCACAGCCGGGTCTTTCAACATCTGTGCCGCCAGAGAAATCGTCGATATCGGCGTCTTGAACTCGTGCGTCATATTGTTGATGAAATCATTCTTCATCTCCGTCAGCTTCTTCTGGCGGAATACGATGTAAATCGTAAAGATGAACGTCACCAGCAGTACAAAAGTAAATATCATCGACGGTATCATAAACCTGACCGAATCGAAGATATAATCCTTCTTTCCCGGAAAATGTATCTTGACGATACTCATACGGGCTGGTGGGTCATTCAAAAACAATGGCTGCGAATAAGAGCTTTCACTCCCTGCATCGCTATAATCCGCACAACGGTATACCTCCCGACCTTCCCGGTCTATCACCTTGAAGTGATAATCCATATCACCGAGACCATTCTCTATCAGACCTGCTTTTAGATACTGGTCCAGACTTTTGAAATTAACACGCTCCTCAATCGGCTTGTCGCTGGCATTGTATACCATCTGCAACACCACCTCGTCCACCAATGCACGCTGGTAAAGATAGCGGTTTTTAAGCATCTCTATCTGCGAGCGTGAAGTCTGAGGAATGGTTTTTGCTCCATGTTTGCGTGAAATCATTGCTCTTGGCAATTCAGAAGGCTCGTTACTGAAAGTTTTCAATTCCACCGAAGAACGGACACTGCCATCCGGAGCTGTCATCACAAACCGCTGGGTACGCATCACTCCGCTACTGCTTTGCGATTGTTCCCACGCCTTCTTTTCCGCCTCGGAGATATCCTCATTCAGCCAACGCACAACCTCTGCGGACTCCGCCTCTTTCGAAGCAGCCATCAACGCACGCTTCACCGATTCATCAAATTGTCCGTTACGCATCTTCACCATTTCCTCAATATAGCTTATCTGCAGATACAGCAAACTAAGGAAGGAAAGCCCCATAACAACACCTAATATCCATATAGTTGACTTTTTCATAGTCACAAAATTAACACTCCCTAATTAACACTCCTAACCAATTAACCTGATTTAACCGGACGTTCTCGTAAATTAACCGAAGACCATTTTTTAGGTTGTATTATGAGCATTATAACAAAAACACAAGCCTTTGGTTTGCAAATTTAATAAAAAATTAATCATTCAATTCACAATTCTGCATGTTCTTAATCTACGTTAATGAAAAAAGCCGTTATTACTTGCCATGAAGTAACAACGGCTTTAACAATTGTTATATTAGCAGCCGGTAGTTACAACAGCCAAACTACCAACCCCTGAAAATCATTCTTCAGCTTGCTTGGCCTCAAATTCCTTAATCAGTTTATCCTGCACATCACTCGGAACGAGTTCATAGCTGGCAAACTTCATGATGAACGAAGCACGTCCACCGGTCAGTGAGCTAAGTGCCGTAGAGTAGGATGACATTTCCTTCAAAGGCACCTTAGCACTCAGTTTTTCGTAACCGGCCTCGCTGCTCATACCCATAATCATGGCACGGCGTCCCTGCAAGTCACCCATCACATCACCCATCTTGTCCGACGGAACAAATACTTCCACGTCATAAATGGGTTCCAGAATCTTCGGGCCTGCATTCTTGAACGCTTCGCTGAACGCATTCCGTCCCGCCAGCATAAAGGAGATTTCATTGGAGTCAACCGGATGCATTTTTCCGTCATATACGATGACACGTACATCGCGAGCATACGAACCAGTCAACGGTCCCTGCTCCATACGTGACATGATACCCTTCAAGATGGCCGGCATGAAACGTGCATCAATGGAACCACCCACAATACTATTGACGAATACCAGCTTGCCACCCCATTCCAATGGAACTTCTTCGGTACCCTTGACGTTCATCTTGAACTCCTGACCATTGAATTTATAGGTTTCGGGCAACGGCATGCCTTCGTAGTAAGGCTCAACAATCAGATGAACTTCACCGAACTGGCCTGCACCACCCGACTGCTTCTTATGGCGATAATCCGCACGGGCAGCTTTGGTAATCGTTTCGCGATACGGTATTCTCGGTTCTTCAAACTTGATTTGCAGTTTTTCATTGTTTTCCAGACGCCACTTCAAGGTACGCAAATGGAATTCACCTTGTCCGTGTACAATAGTCTGACGCAATTCTTTAGACTGGTCTATCACCCATGTCGGGTCTTCCTCTCGCATACGGTTCAAAGCAACCATCATCTTTTCTGTATCCGACTCGTTCAACGGCTTGATAGCACGTGAGTATTTGGAGTTCGGATATTTAATGAAGTTGAAACGGTTTTCAGAGCCCTTACCGTTCAATGTATTGCCGGTATGTACATCCTTCAGTTTCACTGTACAGCCGATGTCACCGGCTACCATTTCCTCTACCTTGATACGGTTGGCACCGGCACAAGCATAAATCTGCGCGATGCGTTCCTTGGAACCGCGGTCTGCATTGGTAAAATCATCACCTTCGTGCACTTTACCACTCATAACCTTGAAGTATTGAACATCACCGATATGCGGCTCAACGGCAGTCTTGAAGAAATACAAGGAAGTCGGTCCGTTAGAATCCGGCTTCACCACCTCACCGCGTGTATTGTGCACCGGTGGCATTTCGTCCACAAACGGCACCACATTACCCAGGAACTCCATCAGACGGCGTACACCCATATCCTTGCCGGCACAGACGCAGAATACCGGGAACATACCTCGTGAAGCCAGTCCCTTGCGGATACCTTCGCGCATTTCGTCTTCTGTCAAAGAGTCCTGCTCAAAGAATTTTTCCATCAGGCCTTCGTCATGTTCGGCTGCAGCTTCTACCAAAGCCTTGTGCAGTTCTGTAGCCTTTTCCATTTCTTCGGCCGGAATTTCTTCAATAATGGGAGCACCACCTTCGGGTCCCCACGAATATTTTTTCATCAAAAGTACATCGATCAACGAATTGAAGTTCGGTCCGGTAGCCAGCGGATATTGCACGGGCACCACCTTCGGACCGTATATGGTTTGCAACTGCTCAAGCACCATATCATAATCGCACTTTTCATTATCGAGCTGGTTTACCAGGAAAATAACCGGTTTGCCCAGTTTCTCGGTGTAGCGGAAATGGTTCTGCGTACCTACCTCGGGACCGTATTGCCCGTTCAGCAGCAGAATGGCAGTATCTGTAACGTTGAGCGCCGTCATGGCAGCCCCTACAAAGTCATCACTACCCGGGCAGTCAATGATATTCAGTTTCTTGCCGTTCCACTCCACATGGAAAACGGTGGAAAACACAGAATAGCCGTATTCCTGCTCCACCGGGAAGTAATCGCTGACTGTATTCTTGGCAGTAATCCTGCCGCGACGTTTTATAATACCACTCTCAAAGAGCAGCGCTTCCGTGAGAGTGGTTTTACCCGAGCCGTCATTGCCAAGGAGGGCAATGTTCTTAATTTCATTCGTCTGATATACTTTCATGATATATTAAGATTTTAAGTGAATAACCTGACATACAATGATGCCGTTAACTTTTTGTGAGGCGCAAATTAGGCATTAATTCAAAGAAAAGCAACATCGGGAAGCATGTTATATAACACACTTCCTCCACCAACAAAGAATATAATGTTCTTCTGCCAATAAACTGCCCGAATTCACAAGTCATCCAACTTCTTGGACGGCTTAAATATTTCTTATAACTTTGCAGGAAAAAGAATCCCCCCCGAAAACCATGAACAAACTACTGTTAACAACACTGCTCGTTCTATGTCCATATTTGGCAATGGGACAGTCCAACCAAAAAACAACCAGGAAAGCCCCTCTCATCGGCATTTCCTGCTCACATCCGGGCCGAAGCTCATCCACACAGATGACGTATACCGAGTCTGTAATCCAGGCAGGTGGAACACCTATACTGATTTCCATCACTACCGATAGCCTTGTCTTGACAGACATTGCCAACCGGCTGGACGGTATCATTCTGATAGGAGGAGGAGACATCCACCCTTCCTATTTCAATGAATCGCCCATCGAACAGCTGGGAGAGGTGGACTCCCTGCGTGATGTATACGACATGGCACTCATCCGCCTGGCTACCCGGCGTAACATTCCGATGTTTGGCATCTGCCGGGGAGAACAGTTAATCAATGTAGCTTTCGGCGGAACCCTTTATCAGGATATCCCTACCCAGCATCCCGACACCACTGTCTGCCACCAGCAGCAGGAACCGAGCAGTATACCAACTCATACCGTCCACCTCACTCCCGGTTCTGCCATGGCATCCATAACCGGACAGACACAACTTTTTACCAATACTCACCATCACCAGGCGGTCAAGCAAGTTGCCCCGGGATTCAGCGTAACGGGTTGGTCGTCAGACAGTATTCCCGAAGCTATAGAGTCTTCTCACGAATATCCGATATGGGGTGTGCAATTCCATCCCGAAGCTCTGGCTACGGCAGGCGACAGCATCTCTGCCAGATTCTTCTATTTTCTGGTTCAAAAGGCAGCTACCTACCGGCATGCCAAAGAGATTCATCGCCGCATCCTCTCCCTCGACACGCATACAGACACCCCACTTGATTTTGACGTTTCCTATAATATAGGTACGCGCGAAAAAACGCAGGTTTGCCTGCCCAAGATGCGAGAAGGAAAATTGGATGGACAATACCTGGCATGCTGGGTGCGTCAAGGCCCGTGCGATGAAGAGAACAGTCTGAAAGCCATTGACCGAGTGGATGAGTTGATACGCCACATCTACCGACAAGTGGAGATGAACGGGGAGCAATGTGCCATAGCCCGCACGCCCGATGATTTGTCCAGGCTCAAGACCGAAGGAAAGAAAGCCTTTTATATTGGCATCGAAAACGGATACGGCATCGGCAAGGATTTGAAGAATATCACCCGTTTCCATGATGCAGGCGTTACCTACATCACCCTTTGCCACACCCGCAACAATGACATCTGCGACAGTTCTTCGGACACGACTGCCCGTTGGAACGGCTTAAGTCCTTACGGTAGAAAAGTGGTGAAAGAAATGAACCGGCTGGGAATAATGATAGACCTTTCCCATGCAGCCGAAAGCACCTTCTGGGATGTACTGAAATATTCAAAAGCACCGGTCATAGCCTCCCACTCCTCTGCAAGCGCCATCTACAGACACGACCGAAATCTGACCGACGAACAGCTACGCGCCCTTGCCGCACATGGCGGTGTGGCTCAAGCCTGCCTGGTAGACGAGTTTCTGAACCCGGATGCCAAGAAAACCAACCTTACGGACTTCATGAAACACCTGCTACACATGGTTGAAGTGGCAGGCATAGACCACGTGGGCATTGGCTCGGACTTCGACGGTGGAGGCGGGGTCAAAGGATGCAATGGGGACAATGATTTCATCAATATCACCGTCCGTCTGCTGGAACATGGATTTACAGAAACAGACATCGCCAAGATATGGGGTGGAAATTTCCTCCGAGTGATGAAACAAGTACAAACCAAATAGAAAAGACCGAAAAACATCACAAAAAGGAGAGATTAGAGCTATAATCTCTCCTTTTTGACACATTTACATACCCTCCATTTCTCAACTTTCGCATATCTTTGCCCAAAACATAAACGATTTATTAATTATCTAATACCGAATTCTTAAATGAAAAGGAAAATTATTTGGAGTTTTGCATTGCTGGCCTGCCTTTGCTGCCTGCCATCTGCAAAAACAAAAGCACAAACGAAAAATGCCGCAATCATACCCGGGGAAGTATGGAAAGACACCGACGGCAATCCCATCAACGCCCATGGCGGCGGCCTTCTTTACCACGAAGGGACCTACTATTGGTATGGCGAATACAAAAAAGGGGAAACCATCCTGCCCGAATGGGCTACGTGGGAATGCTACCGCACCGACGTAACCGGTGTCAGCTGCTACTCTTCGAAAGACCTGCTGAACTGGAAGTTCGAGGGTATTGTACTTCCTGCCGTGAAAGATGACAAGAAACACGACCTGCACCCCAGCAAGGTGTTGGAACGTCCCAAAGTGATTTACAACGAAAAGACAAAGAAATTCGTCATGTGGGCGCATGTGGAAAGCGCCGACTACAGTAAGGCATGTGCCGGCGTAGCGGTCAGCGATTCTCCTACCGGGACATTCACCTATGTAGGCAGCTTCCGTCCCAACGGTGCGATGAGCCGCGACCAAACAGTGTTCGTTGATGATAACGGCAAGGCATATCAGTTCTACTCGTCGGAAAACAACGCTACCTTATATATAAGCGAACTAACGGATGACTACCTAAAGCCCACTGGTCGCTATACACGCAATTTCGTGAAGCAAAGCCGCGAAGCACCCGCCGTATTCAAGTATAACGGCAAGTACTATATGCTCTCTTCCGGTTGTACCGGCTGGGATCCCAATGTTGCCGAACTGGCTGTGGCCGACTCCATCATGGGGCAATGGACTACCATCGGCAATCCGTGTACCGGTCCTGATGCAGATAAGACCTTCTATGCACAAAGCACTTACGTGCAGCAAGTATACGGAAAAGGAAATGCCTACATTGCCATGTTCGACCGCTGGAAAAAGAAAAACCTTGAGGACTCACGCTACGTATGGCTCCCGCTTGAATTCGGCAAGGACGGCACAATCGCGATACCCTGGCGCGACAGCTGGGACCCGCGTACCCAATGGGAAGGACAAGGCGACTTCTCTGCCGGCAAAGGAACATTCCTATTGAATGGCAAGCCGTTTGTCATCAAAGCCGCAGAGCTGCACTATCCACGTATCCCCAAAGCCTATTGGGACCAACGCATCAAGCTATGCAAGGCACTGGGCATGAACACCATCTGCCTTTATGTATTCTGGAACTCCCACGAGTCTCAGCCGGGAGTGTTCGACTTCACCGGACAGAATGACCTGGCAGAATTCTGCCGCCTATGCCAGCAGAACGACATGTATGTCATCCTGCGCCCGGGACCGTATGTCTGTGCCGAATGGGAAATGGGCGGACTGCCCTGGTGGTTACTCAAGAAAAAAGATATCCGCCTGCGCGAATCCGACCCCTACTTTATGGAGCGTGTAGGTATCTTCGAAAAAGCCGTTGCCGAGCAGGTAGCCGGTATGACCATACAGAACGGAGGTCCCATCATCATGGTACAAGTAGAGAACGAATACGGCTCCTACGGGGAAGACAAAGGCTACGTATCGCAAATCCGCGACATCGTACGCGCCAACTACCCCGGCGTAGCACTGTTCCAATGCGACTGGGCGTCCAACTTCACCAAGAACGGACTCCACGACCTGGTATGGACCATGAACTTCGGTACAGGAGCCAACATCGACCAACAGTTTGCACCGCTGAAGAAACTCCGTCCTGATAGCCCGCTGATGTGCTCCGAATTCTGGAGCGGCTGGTTCGACAAGTGGGGAGCCAACCACGAAACCCGTCCGGCTGCCGACATGATTGCCGGCATTGACGAGATGTTGTCCAAAGGCATCTCCTTCAGCCTCTACATGACCCACGGAGGGACCAACTGGGGACACTGGGCAGGAGCCAACTCACCCGGATTCGCCCCTGACGTAACCTCTTACGACTACGACGCCCCCATCAGCGAATCGGGACAGACCACTCCCAAATACTGGGAATTGCGAAAAGCATTGTCCAAATACATGAACGGCGAGAAGCAGGCTAAAGTTCCCGCTTTAATCAAGCCCATCCGTATTCCGTCTTTCCAATTTACAGAGATGGCTCCTTTGTTCGACAATCTTCCTGCTGCCAAGAAAGACCGCAATATCCGTACCATGGAGGAATATAACCAGGGATTCGGAAGTATTCTCTACCGCACCACACTGCCCGAGATGAAAACCCCGTCCCTGCTCACTGTGAACGATGCGCACGATTATGCCCAAGTTTTCCTGGATGGCAAATACATCGGCAAACTGGACCGCCGCAACGGTGAAAAGCAACTGGAATTCCCCGCCTGCCCCAAAGGTGCACGCCTCGACATTCTGGTAGAAGCCATGGGCCGCATCAACTTTGGACGTGCCATCAAGGACTTCAAGGGTATCACCCAAAGCGTAGAACTTACCGTAGACATCGACGGCCGTCCTTTCACCTGCAACCTGAAGGATTGGGAAGTCTATAATCTCGAAGATACATACGATTTCTATAAGAACATGAAGTTCCAGCCCATCGGCTCACTGAAAGATGAGTTAGGACAACGCATTCCGGGTTGCTACCGTGCCACCTTTAAGGTGAACAAGCCCAGCGACACATTCCTAAACTTCGAGACTTGGGGCAAGGGACTTGTCTACGTCAACGGGCACGCCATGGGACGCATTTGGGAAATCGGCCCGCAACAGACCCTCTACATCCCGGGATGCTGGTTGAAGAAAGGTGAGAATGAAGTGATTGTCTTCGACATCATCGGTCCCAAAGAAGTTAAGTCCGAAGGACTGAGCGAGCCATTGCTGGACCAGTTGCTCGTCACCAAACCGCTGACGCACCGCAATGAGGGCGAGAGCCTCGACTTGTCCGGTGAGCAGCCCGTCCTCTCCGGCAGCTTCAATTCCGGCAACGGCTGGCAGGAACGCAAATTCGGCCAACCCGTCACCGGACGTTACGTCTGCCTGGAAGCACTAAGTTCCCAAGACGGGAAAGACTTGGCTTGCATTGCCGAAATGTACCTGCTGGATGAGAATGGAGAACGCCTGTCACGCGAGCCCTGGATTGTCAATTATGCCGACAGCGAAGACGTATCCCGTGTCAACTGTTCTGCAGACAAACTCTTCGACCTCCAGGAATCAACCTACTGGAGCACGACAAAAGGTACTCCATACCCGCATGCAGTCGTGATTGATTTGGGCAGTACCCGCACACTGACTGGCATACAATATCTTCCCAGAATGGAGAGCGAGGTACCGGGTGGAATCAAAGACTTCAAGGTTTACGTAAAATCCAAGGCTTTCAACTATTAAGCCGGACAGATTTATCCATAAAAAAAGGAGCTTGCCGCGATAACGGGGCAAGTTCCTTTCCTTTTTTCTCAAATATATCAGCAAGGATTCCAACTTTCTTTCCATTCGATAACCGGTTTACCAGTATCATCAAAACCAATCGGCAGCCAGATATACTTTGAATACATCAAACTCTCCGGCTTCCAGACATCAGCCATAAAGACAAATCTATTTTCCAGAGTAGAAATGACAAAGGTACTTTGACCGCCGAAAGTCTTTTCAGCCCCCTTACCTATAAAAGGATGCAGATGCTGTTTCCACGGTCCCCAGATGGAGGATGCTGAAAACAAACGTGCCTCATTGGGCTCCCATCCCGTACAGCCGGAAGTAATCATCCAATACGTACCGTCATGTTTGAATAGTGCCGGAGCTTCATTATGCCCTCCCGGGAAGAGACGGATATATTTTCCGGAATGTCCTTGATAGTCATCAGTCAGCTCGGCAATTTGCAAGGTTAGATTCTCTTCCGAAGAATAGATATGATAAGCTTTTCCATCGTCGTCAACATACAATGTCATGTCCCGGGACATCTGTCCTCCCTTCAAGTCACGTTTCACAAACAACCCCTTATTGACAGCCTCTCTCCACTCAGGCGTCCACCATTCTTCAAACTGTTCCATATTCCACTGTATGTCCCGTTCTTCGTCCGTCATATTCAGCGGAAATACTCCCGGACAAACACGACTTGAAGAAACAAAACGATAAGGTCCCGCCGGAGAGTCACTGACAGCCACTCCTGCACGGGCAGCCGCATAGCCCTTCCCTTTCAGTTCCAGATGAAACCACATGACAAATTTCTTCGTCTTTTCGTTATAAATCACCTTGGGACGTTCTATAATACAGCCTTTCTCTATTTCATTGCCAGCTTCCTCCGATACAGACAAGGGCACCCCCTCATATTTCCAATTACATAAATCGGCAGAAGAATAACATGTTACTCCTACCTCCGTAGAGAATCCTTTTGCAGGACGGTGTTCACCGAACCAATAATATTTACTGTCAAATAACAGTATACCACCACCATGTGCATTAATGTACTCCCCGTTTACATCGTTCCATACTCCGGCTGGAACGATTTCACCTTCCCCCCTTATAGGGACATCATTTTGTGCCTGCAGGCCGACGACTGACGCCACGACAACCAAGCATACCACTAAAAACTTGAAATTCAAATGAGTCATATTCTGTCTTGTTTCTATTTATAAAGAAGGGAGGAGGATACCTTCGCACCGGAAAGTGTATCCTCCTCCCTAAATCAAATACCTATTGAAAAATACCTTTATTTCTCAGCCGGCTGGTCAGCTACCACCGGCCAATAAGGGTTCTGGTAAAGAATAGAAGTCGATACATCCGCTCCCGAAGAGGCTGTCAACTGGAACTGTTTTATCATAATAGGATTCAAATAATGTGCCATCTTCCAAGTGCAGCCATTATAGGCAGACTGGTTGCTGCTTCTCTCGAATGGACGGAGATACTCACTCTTGTCTTTCGATGAGACATTAGCCTTGTCTGTCCCGTCAGCAACCAAAATGGATTTTCCATTATCATCCAGATACCAGTCCTCCATCGGAGTATTCCACAAATGCATACCTTCCAGATGGCTGGGAGCAGTCATCAGTTGGTCCATAGAACGCCAACGGCACAAGTCCATGTAGCGAAGACCTTCAGCCAGGAACTCGCAACGACGTTCACGACGGATATTATACAGAGTCTTGTCAGAGATGACACTTCCACCCGTATAGGCTCCCCAATCATTTTCAGCCTCCTTGCTCATGTCCGTTGCAGCGATAGTCTTGTCAAAATCAGTACTGATGCCGGCACGTTGACGAAGTACAGTCCAATATTCACGAGCCGTAGCATCCAGCGTTCCATTGAGCAGATAACTTGCTTCCATATAATTCAGCAGAGCCTCAGCCGCACGGAAACATACAGCTGCCGTATAACCACCGCCATTGGCATAATACTTACGGTTGAATGAACCACCCTTGCGCAATGCATAGCCGGTAGCATAGCCACGCTCACCGTCACCACTCGTAATGGCCGGATAGGGCTCTTCCATCACAACTTCCGTACCTTCATTATTATCAACTTCAAAAAGGATGTTCTTCTGTCCCGGTTCTTTCAGGAAGATACTGAGACGCGGGTCACGGTTTACACGTACATCAGCAACCGTCTTGTCGCCCATATAATAGCCGTCACCATCCGCATAAGAACCGTGAGCATAAACCGGAGTACCATCCTTCATCAGGAAATTCTGTACGAATCCACGGGTCAGACCGATACGGTAATTACCACGTCCGGCAGCGGCATTGATGTTATGAGTAGAGAGTCCGCGGGCATACTGGCGCCACAACAGTACTTCCTTCACATCCGAAAGGTCTTCTTGTGCAAACATATCAAAGTAAGGATTTGACGGGTCATCAGCTGATTGTTGCAACACACCGGTATTCTCCGTCAAACTCCCTTTGTATTTATCTGCTACAAGTTTGGAAGCCTCTACGGCCTGTTCCAAGAAGTACTTCACTTCATTATCAATGTTTCCGCTCGGATACTGATAATTGTTGTGAAGAGATGCCCCCGGCCAGCCTTCTCCACCAGGTACGAATGCCGTACCCTTGAAATTCTGCAACCAAGTAGCCTCGAACAGTGCCACACGTGACTTAACCAGCATCGCAGCATCCTTATTGATACGCGTCGTCGCCATATCGACATCACTCATATAGGCATAAGCCTTGTCAAGATCGGAAATGATGAAACGTGCCACTTCATTACGCGGAAAACGTTTGCTGGCTTCACGGAGAGCTTCCATCTCATCGGCAAGCGGTTGGTTGATAATCGGGAAGTCGCCGAACAACTGGAGCTTCTTAAAGTACTCGTAAGCACGCAGGAAGTACATTTCTCCGATATAGTGCTTGATGGTGGCTACACTCCCGGAAATTGTATTTTGTGAACCGATCATGTCCTCACCGAATTTGGGAAGTGCTTCAGACAAAAAGAAATTAATACGATAGATGCGTTCGAACTTCCAATTGTCACTTTCGCTATGAGGTACTTTCCAGCGATCCTGGGTATAGCGGTCATTGGCATTCACCTCTATCTGGTTATCGGTTCCTTTGTCTTCACCGAAGATGCCATAAGTCCACTGGCCGAATGACGGAAGGACATTGGGATATTCATCATTCAGATTGGCTTCCAACTGGGCCGCAGTGGAGTAATAGGTTTCGGGAGAAATGCTTGACATCGGCTCTCTGTCCAGAAAATCATCGCAGGAAGTCGTTCCGGCAATCACTGCCATTGCCATGAACGCTTTTACAATATATCTATAATTCGATTTCATAATATTCTTCATTATTTATGGGATTAAAGTGATACGCTAAGTCCAAAAGACCAAGTTCTTGAAAGCGGGTATGCATTACCGGCACTCTTGATAGGTGCAGAAGCATTGCTGTCCGTGTTACCACCGCTGATGGTTTCGGGATCGAACAACTTGCTCAGTTTGGTTCCCGTCCACAGATTCTCGCCCGATACGAAGATGCGGCAGTTGGTGATACCGATTTTGCGAATCATGGAAGCAGGCAATGTGTAGCCAAGCTGGAAGTTCTTCAAACGGATATAAGACGCATCCTGCAGATAGCGGGTTTGGGTTTCCTGGTTCTGGGTACTGTCAAATCTCGGACGCGCATAGTATGAATTGACATTGGCGGCAATCTCATGACCGGCCAGCCCGACGGGTTCATCACGGAAGTAATCTTCGTGTTCCTTCAAACCGGTTGACCACCACATACCCCATTGGCCAACGCCCCAGAAGATATTGGAACCCTGCCAGTAGTCACGCTTCATCACTCCCTGGAAGAAGAGGCGAACATCAAATCCCTTGTAATTGGCATTCAAGTCAAGACCGAAATGATAACGGGGAGTATTGTTGCCTATCACCTTCAAGTCACCGTGGTCCTCCAAAGTCTGTGCACCTTTGGTGATGCCCGGTTTTCCATCCTGGTCGGCATACATGATGTCACCGGCAGTCCAAACGCCGGAACCGATGGCACTTTGTCCGCCCACTTTATTCAGATGCGCCTGCATCTCATCATCTGTCTTAGCAATTCCCACGGTTTCAAAGCCCCAGATTTCACCAATCTCGCGGCCTGCGATATAAGTATTGATTGAGTTTGTCGGGTTACCCGGGTATCTGTCTATATAAGTACGTGCATCAGAAACATTGAACTTAATGCCATAGCCCATACCGAAGTTGGTGCGGTCCTGCCATCCGATGGTAAGTTCCCAACCCTTCGTCTTCAAGTCACAGTTATTGGTCTTGGGAGTCGCAATACCCAATGTAGCGGGCAACTCTACAGACGGACCTACCATATTGTCCGTATAACGGATATAAGCATCGAATGACCCGGTCAGACGGTTGTTGAACAGCCCCCAGTCAAGACCGATATTCCAGGTACGCACTTTCTCCCAAGTCAAGGCTGTACTGATAAGGTCGCCTACATAAGCAGTGTTTGGTTTCAGTCCATTCTGCAGCCAGCTTCCGTTTGCCTGCTTCAATGTCATGGCACGATAAGTAGGATACCAGCCGTTTGTATTCATATTCCCCAGTTCACCATAAGAGAAACGGAACTTCAACTGATTGCAAACATCCGCAAAATCTTCCCAGAAGTTTTCCTGGGCAATGTTCCAACCCAAAGAGAAGGAGGGAGACAACTGCCAACGATTGCCACGGCGGAAGCGGGAGGTACCATCATAGCGCAAATTGGCCTCTGCCAGATAACGACCTTTATAATCATAGTTCAAGCGGCCAAAGAAACCCGCTGTGGCCCACTCATTACGATAGCCACCCACCTCGGGCACCTTATCCTTACCGGCGCCGTCAATATTCGATATCAAGTCCAGTTCCGGAAGGTCTTCCACCTGCAAACCATATCCTTTGGCACTAAAAAACTTCTGGCGCATTTCTTCGGACTGAAAACCACCCATTACCTTAAAATTATGATCATCATTGATAGCAAGAGAATAAGTGGAGTAAATATTCCAGTTCATGTAGCTCTCTTTCTTGTAGTCTTGATAGAGACTTGAGGTTCCTTGCGTATCCACAATATTTCCACTCACATCGTGGTTATAGTAAGGAAGTCCGGTTTCACGTGTATCTATAGAATTGGTACTATAGTTGAACTCAACATTGGTAATCCAATTCTTCACGGGTTCGAATACCAAGCTTGCTTGATGATAAACCTTATCTGTCTGCACATCGCGCTCACCACCCAATGCAAGTGACATCGCCGGCGTATCGGCATTACCATTAAAATAATAGCCGTTTTCATCATAAACCGGAAGATTAGGCCAAGTCTGACGGCCGATTCTCTCATACAAACCGCCACCAAAATTGGTAGGACGGCCAAGGTCTTGACGGACATAACGCAAGCTGTAATTGAACTTCAACCATTTGGTCAGCTCGGCACCAAATTTGGCAGTAGCATTATAGCGCTTCAAGTCATCGGAACCATGACGGAGCAAACCATTCTGATCCAGATAGCCCAATGAAGCATAATAATTGAACTTGTCACCACCACCGCTTACACTGAAATTATGTTCTTGCGAGAAGGAAGAGCCCTTGTAGATTTCGGAAAACCAGTCAGTATTGGCATACGCCGTAGTAAACGGGTCGCCTGCCGGTTTACCCCATACATTGCCATCAGTAGGCAAACCGCCACGATTAGTACCTCCCGCAGCCTGGAAGTCAAGCATCTGCTGCATCACTGTATCAGAGAACTGGGCATTGTCCTGACCGTTGCGTGCAGCCTCATTGAAGTAGTTGGCAAAGGTATAGGAGTCCATCATCTCCGGCAGATTCACCGGACTGTTGAAGCGGAAGCTGTTGTTGTAGTTGATAGTCGGCTTGCCCGATTTGCCTTTCTTGGTAGTCACCAAGATAACACCGAACGGTGCACGCGACCCATAAATAGAGGAAGCGGCAGCATCCTTCAATACAGAAATATTCTCGATGTCCTGCGGATTCACCGTATTGATGTCACCTTCCATACCGTCAATCAAAATCAGCGGACTTCCGCTTGAGCCGTCACCGATGGTACCGTTGCCACGGATATTGATGGACATATTCTTGTCCAGTTCACCGGTATTGGTCGTAATCTGCAAGCCCGGTACCAAGCCCTGCAATGCCTGCGTGGCATTCGCTACCGGACGTGCTTCAATTTCCTTCGCCGTAGCCAGCCCCACAGAACCTGTCAGGTTCACCTTCTTCTGCGTGCCGAAACCTACCACTACCACCTCGTCCAGCATTTCGCTGTCTTCTTTCAGAGTCACAGTAAAGGATGTTTTTCCAGCCACCGGCAGCTCTACCGTCTTATAACCGATAAAGCTGATTGTCAAAGTGGCATCCGAAGGGACTTTCAAAGAGAAATTACCGTCAATGTCGGTAATTGTTCCATTCGTCGCATTCCCTTTCTCCACTACACTGGCGCCAATCACCGGTCCCATCGCATCATTAACCACACCTTTTACATTGATTGTCGAACTCTGTGCGTTCAAGAACTGAACATTCAACAGAAGGGCCATACAAATGGCCAAAGTGACATACACTTTCAGCCCGAGTCCTTCAAAGAATCTCTGTCTTTTCCTTAGGAAAACCATTGGTTTCAACCCTTAATTCCGCAACACTATAATTTAACTTTATTTATAAGTTCCTGAGCAACAAAAAGTTGCCCAGGATTTTGCCATGTCAGAATTTTCACTTATCTTAGTGTTGCAAAAAGAAAACAAGCAAAACTCTAATATGACATGGCAAAAATACAAATTAAATCTGAGAAACTCACACCTTTTGGAGGAATTTTTTCAATCATGGAGAAATTTGACTCCATGCTTTCACCCGTT